>SAMEA3387475__coassemble_10028_pt1 | contig 2729 bp, 3 predicted proteins | sample SAMEA3387475__metabat2_high_PE_014 | metagenome-assembled genome bin SAMEA3387475 (sample SAMEA3387475) | Felis catus | biome: Faeces | place: United Kingdom | collected 2012 | reverse complement strand
TGAAGCAATCAAAAAGCATATCAAATAATTTTTTCCTACTGCAGGCTAATTAGCATTTTAAAACCGGGAATTTTAGACTTTCCCGGTTTTATTCATAGAATCTTTTCATTCTCCATATTTAGTATTGCATTATTGATCTCTATCGTGTTTTTCATATGAAATATACCCAACAATGCCTGCAGCAAAGAAGAGTATTGCGGTTAAAAGTTGCATGCTCACCCAAAAATCAAGTCCGTCTTTTCCGAAACTGTCAAAAAATTCGTCATCCATATCAGCGATCCTACAAACCACAATAAATACCACCGTTTTCTTTTGTTTTTCATAACTTTTTCACCACCACACAAATCCACCCTTTTTTCGTTTTATCTACTTTTACATCTGTAAAACCAGCATCCTCCAAAAACTTTTTTATTTGCTCAGAATTGTAAATTTTCATACCCTGTATTCTATTCGTCCACTTTTCATCCCTTGGATTTTCACCATTTGATTCATTGCAGATCATAAAAGTTCCTCCAATTTTCAGAATTTTATACACCTGCTTAAAAACCTCACAGATATCCGGCCAAAAATATATTGTTTCAAACGCTGTAATTACATCAAAAATCTCATCTCTGAAAGGGAGCTTCATGACATCGCCCTGCAGGATTTCACAACGCTTACTTTCTATCCCTGCTTTATTGATTTTCCTGGTTTTTTCTACACTGATTTCTGAATAATCAATGCCAGTCACTCTGCCATACGGACTTTTTTCTAATAACTTTCTGACATTTGCCCCACCGCCGCATCCAATATCCAAACATACGTCATCGCTTTGAATTTCCATATGTGTAAATCCCCATTCAGCCATAGATGAATGACCGGTGTTCATCATATGAACCATAATTTTGCCGCCGATTCCTTTTGGCTTACAAGTATTTTGAAAAAAAGACATACCCTATACCTCTATAAACTCACCAAAACAATATCTGTTCTTTGCCAATAAAAAAACAAATTTCGCTACATACAGATACTTCCAAGAATCTCCTGTAACGCATTTTTACTACTTGTATGGCATCTCACTGCAGTGTTCCGTCTCCTCCACTGTACACCGGTCCATTTTATGGGAAACCGTATTTGTGAACAGTACGATCAGTTCCGGATCCCCAATTTGTTTATTTAAGGTTGCAGACATCTGTGTAAAATTTTTTCCTTACAATTAATTTCTTACAAATTTGTTTATACTGACAGACCATTCTATCATGTCCACCTATAATAACAACACTCATACCCAACCTCCCATTTTTAATATATTCATAAAACACTCCGATAACAGATATCTACAAAATCAGCCATTCTTAATCATCGGTTGCCTTATAAAGCGTATTATGGGAATGCCGCTGTAAACTGACTAAAAATCTTTTCTCGCAGCATTCCCCCAATATTTATTGACCCAGATTTTCACCCAACGCTTTGCAGGATTGAATCCCCTCATCATCGGGCATTTCATTGCAGATCACGCTTTCGCAAATTAAGACAGCTCCCGCCTCTTTACATCTTGTCTCCCAGTCTCTCATCCACTCTCCGTCTCCCCAGCCATAAGAACCAAATAGTGCAATTCTTTTTCCTGAAAGTTTTGCTTCACAGGAAGCAAACATCGGTTCAAATTCGTCTTCTTCCAATACCTCAGCTCCCATTGCCGGGCACCCAAAAGCGATTGCATCATAAGACTCCATTATGGAAACATCGAATTCATCCGGAGCTAAAAATACAGCCTCTGCCCCCTTCTCCTTCGCCCCCTCCAGTACTGCCTTTGCCATGGCTTCCGTATTTCCTGTGCCGCTCCAATAAACTACTGCAATTTTACTCATGATTTTTATCTTCCTTTCTGAAGTTTGTGATTATATAGTAATCGTAAGCTGTTCAACAGCCACGCCACTTTTCCATTTCCTGCAATAAATCTCTGTGCATTTTTTATATTTTTTAAACAGGATCCTCGCGGCCTGTTCATCCCCGTATACCTTCCAACACCCGGAACATTTGCTGCAGGCTGCCTTATTCTCAATAAATCCTTTTACATCCTCTGCCGGATATCCTAAGAATAAACCTATTTCATGTGGAAAATCCGGGGCACTCTGCAGTTTTTGGATCAATCTGCAGATGCACTGTGATGGGTTCGTACAATCATATCCCTTACATTTCAATATGATCTGAGTTGTCTCATCAGAAAAATCTTCTTTTAACTTTTCCGGACGATAGACATAAATTAACGCCCGTTTGTCTGATATGTGAACCGGGATAATACGGATTCCTTTTTGTGTCAATTTTTGATTAAATTCACGTATTTCTTTTATGATCATCTTTTGAGAACTATAAGGGCATGAAAAAAGACTTCCTGTTTTCAGCCCAGCTAATGTAGGCGAACAATAGCATACTAACATTTCCTCTGACATTTTCTTTCACTTCTCCTTAAACATCTTTTCTGAAAATGAATCTACTCTCCTCCGTAAGTTTTTATCATAAGTTAGTTTTCGCTAATTCACGTGTAAAAAATATGTACACCTTGCTTTCATTAAAAACATCCGATGTACGTTTTTACAGTTTTATAAACCTATCCCATTATCTAAACATAGGCCTCTTCGAATTAGCTTTAACTAACTTTAGTTTACTTTATTTTTTTACTGTTGTCAATCCATAAATTGTGAACTTCCTTGATAATTAACTCTCGTTTGCATCAAAACAAGTAGAGAAGG
>SAMEA3387475__coassemble_7788_pt1 | contig 3534 bp, 3 predicted proteins | sample SAMEA3387475__metabat2_high_PE_014 | metagenome-assembled genome bin SAMEA3387475 (sample SAMEA3387475) | Felis catus | biome: Faeces | place: United Kingdom | collected 2012 | reverse complement strand
CCGGAGCTTAGCTGCAAGGTGGAGGGAAATCAGATTACGGTATCCTCGCCGGTATATGCAAAAAGTGTGGAAATCCTCAATGAACAGGAGGATCTGGTACTGTCAGATAATTACTTTGATCTGAACGGAGACAGCAGAACAGTAGAGATCCTTCGTGGAAAACCGGAAGGCCTGAAGCTCAGAAGTGTGTGGGATATCCGGTAAAACAGAATACAGACAGAAATTTAAAGGGGTGGATCATACCCCTTTAAATTTTTTTATATATTGTTCAGCATAGTTCTGAATCTCCTGCATCTGGCATGCTGTGACAGGATTGGTGTAGGGAATTCTGGCAACAAGCTTTTCTATATAATTATTTTCTGCAACAATGTCCATGCTTTCCTTAAAGTTCAGGTCAAAAATATGGACCAGATAGGATACCCAGTAATCCATTTTTGTAATGCGGTCTGCGGACAGAATGGTGCTGCTGCGGAACACTGCTTCATAGACCTTTGGGGAAATTTCAAGTGCTCCGATTTTATCCCCCGGCAGTCCCATAAAGGTAATCAGATCATCCTCAAGCTTTACCCGGAAGTTATCCAGCTTGTCTGCATCGCGGATGAGACGGGCATGAAAAAGCGTACAGGGGTCAGAGATACCTTCCAGAATAAAATCGCTGTGCTTTGCAATGGCAGTACGAATGATCTCATCCCACTGATGATCCGGCATAAAACGACGGATCATTCCTTCCTCAAATAAAATCTGTACGCCATAGGCTGCATGATCCATGGTTGCAGGTTCAAAACTGTCAAACCGTTTTAACTGCTCAAATCGTCCGATATCGTGGAGAAGGGCAATGATCTTGGCAAGTGACGTTGTTTCCTGATCCAGATTTCTCCGGCGGCACACTTCTTCGGCCTGCTTTACCACACCATAGGTATGTACGATCTTCAGACGGACCTTATCATTATTCTGATCATAATCTTTTAAATATTCCTGAAAAGCGTGAGATGCTTTTGTAAAATCCATAGCCTGACTCCTTATTGGTTTTATTAGGTTTATTGTATCATTTCCCGGCGTATAACACCACTGTGAAAAACCGGAGAATATTATTGTCCACGGGATATTATTCTGCGAGGTATTCGGGCATATATGCAAAAAAACGGGACATACAGGATAAAATGCCATAGCCGAAGATGAATTGGAAGGGATTCTGACCAGATTTCCGGGAATGGAGTAAACAGTAATTTTTATATAACGGCACATGAATGTATAATCAGTTGGGTTTTACGGTAGAAAAAGTATGACAATGCTGATATAATCAGGATAGCAGTCAGGGATTCAATAAAAAGGTGAATTTATAGCTTTCGTAAAAAATAATACTGAAAATACAGCGATAAATTGCATTAGAGACAAAAAAATACGGAAGTATAGTGAGAGTCTGTGTGAATAGAACAGATATTTTCGGATCATCTGATTTGGGACAGGAAGAATGAGGTGAAAGGGGACACGGAAATATTTCTGTAATAAATAAAAATTTATCATAAATGAAAAACAGGAGGAAAAATACTATGAGAAAGAAAACAGCAGGACTGGCAGCGATTATCTGTGCCGCAGGGCTGATATCTGTAACACAGACAGATACGGTACTGGCAGATGGAGGATTTTCCTATGAGGATGTGGCAAATAGGGAATTTTTGTTTTGCAGCGGAGCCGGTGCGTGGTCAACGGTTCTGACAATCCATGAGGATGGAACTTTTGAGGGATATTATCATGACACAGATATAGGATTCACAGAAGAGGGAAATCCAAATGGAACACGATATGTCTGTAATTTTTCAGGACAGTTTACAGAGCCGGTTCAGGTAAATGAGTATACATATTCAGCTCAGCTTCAGACTCTTCAGTGTGAACAGGAACCGGGTACAGAGGAAATTATTGAGGGAATAAAAAATATGTACAGCGAACCTTATGGTTTGGATAACGCAGAGAATATACTGTTTTATATAGAGGGAGCGCCCATAGCGGAGCTTCCCGAAGGATATCGAAGCTGGGTTGGATATTTGGATCTGGCAAATCTTCAGGAAACTTCATTGCCATTTATCGGACTTTATAATGAGGCTGCCCAGCAGGGCTTTTCCAGCGCAGTAAAAGAAGGCTCGGCTCCGGTGACTGAGGAGACTTCAGATATTGATGCCGAGCTGGCAGAAACAGAATCAAAGGCAGCAGAGCTTCAGGGCAGGATAGACAGCGCTCTGACTCAGGAGGATATTAATGTCTTGTCAGGAGAGCTTTATAGACTTTGGGATGATGAGCTGAATTCTATCTGGGGAAGACTAAAGGCTATTCTTCCAGCAGACACAATGGAGCAGCTTACAGATGAAGAGATTGCCTGGATTGAAGAAAAGGAGGCAGCTGTGGCAGCGGCAGGCCGTGAGGCATCAGGCGGAAGCATGCAGCCTATGCTGGAAAATTTAAAGGGATCGGAACTGACAAAAGCCAGAGTTTATGTACTGGCAGAATATCTGAGATAATCATTGATACAGCAGCGACAAAGAGACATTTCGTAATTGAGATGTCTCTTTTGTTTTTATGAGATGCATAGCCAGAGTTTAAGGCTTTTTGGTATCCGCATATCACAGATTCCATTGTGAAAATTTTGTATTTGCTCAGTTATGGTTAGCAATATAAAAGTTGTTGACAACTTACAGTTAGTTGTGGTATACATATTGAAGTTAGATTAGACTTACTAAATAATGATTGAAAACAGCCGGGACAACTGTAAAAAAATGCAGTATGAAAGACAGAGGGATTGTCTTGCAAGAGAACAGCTGCACTGTGTACAGAAAAGCGGCGGAAAGGTCTGGTATATGCTCATACCATTTCACCAGTAGCCATTGCAGTTCTTACCTCTTTTATGATGGTACTTTTTATAGGAAGCTATCATGTGGGAGCGGGGATTTTTGCGCTGTGCGCTTATCTGATTGTGGGTATTTTCATTCCTCTGTGGAACGGGAGAAGAGGGGGAAATACCGGAATGGAGTTCCGCGCGAAATTCGGTGAGCTGAGCAGCTATGTGCTGGATTCCCTCAGAGGACTGGATGAGACAATACAGTATGGTCAGGGTAAAAATCGTGAAAGACAGATGGAAGAAAAGTCTGCGGAGCTGATTAAAAAACAGAAAAAACTAAGCCGCATGGAGGGCGGGCAGAGATCTGTCACAAATCTGGTGATTCTTCTGGCATCCTTTGGAATGTTGTTTTTTATGTTGTATCTTTATGGAAAACAGTCGGCAGAGCTTGACGGAGTGGTTATCTGCACCATAGCCATGATGGGCTCCTTTGGTCCGGTGATAGCGCTTTCAAACCTGTCCAATAATCTGAATTAGACGCTGGCAAGCGGAGAACGGGTACTGTCCGTTCTGGAAGAAAAACCTCAGGTAGAAGAAATTTATGAGGGAGAAAAGAACCTTCACGAATTGAAGAAAGAACAGGAAAACACTTCCCATAAGGGTTCTGCGCAGATGCTATTTGCCGGGGCAGAAGCGTCCCATGT
>SAMEA3387475__coassemble_4249_pt1 | contig 6428 bp, 7 predicted proteins | sample SAMEA3387475__metabat2_high_PE_014 | metagenome-assembled genome bin SAMEA3387475 (sample SAMEA3387475) | Felis catus | biome: Faeces | place: United Kingdom | collected 2012 | reverse complement strand
CTGACAAAAAAGAAAAAAGTTCTTACAAAACTGTCAGAACTTCATTCAGAAGGAATACACGGAAACAGCTGCCTTCGCCCGGTCGGGAAACTGCCGTAACATATCCTTTTTCATTATTTAAAATTAACTGGGCCAGATACAGGCCGAGACCGCTGCCCTGCGTCTGTGCCGCATTGCCGCTTCGGTAAAAACGTTGGAAAATTTTATTATATTCTCCCCTGGGAATTCCGATTCCCTGATCTGTGATTTCTATCTGGGTATACAGTTCCATCGGATATACCCGAACCGTAACTGTACTTCCTGAAGGAGAATATTTGACCGCATTATCCAGAATATTTTCAAGAGCCTCTGCTGTCCATTTAGGATTGTGATACAGCTTTCTGTCCTCAAATGCTTCTACCATAATCGTAATATTTTTATCCTCTGCCTGAGCATAAACGCCGCTTACTGCCTGTCCGATGGTTTCACGAATACCTGTATATTCCGCAGAAAAGGAGATAATCCCCTTTTCCAGCTGGGAGGCTTTCAGCATATTTTCAAGAAGCCACTGCATCTTTTTTGCCTGAGCTCCGGCCAGATGTGTGAATCTCTCACGTTCCTCTGCTTTAAGAGATTCATCCTCCAGAAGCTCCGTATACATGATCACATTTGCCATAGGTGTTTTCAGCTGGTGAGTAAGATCTGAAAGGAGCGCCGCAACCTCATCTCTTTCTTTTTTTGCCTGAACCTCTTTTTTCTCAGCCTGATTCAGAAGTCTCTGCAAAGTGTTTTCCAGTTTTGACTCCTGTGTCTCTTTCATAGTAGAAAAACCGGCTGTGCCTGTTTCCTGGTAATCCCGAAGCAGTTTCTGCATACGTCTTAAACGGTTCAGGTAATAAAGACCAGGAAGTAAAGCTGCCGCAAGTGCCAAAATCAGAACACCTGTCAATATTCCCTGCTTCATTTCCGCTCCTCCCACAGATATCCCATTCCATGAACAGTTTTTATATATTCCGGATGAGAAGCGTCTTTTTCTACTTTTGTACGAAGCCGCCGGATATTGACCATTAAAGTATTTTCCTCTACAAATTTTCCTCCATTATCCCACACATGGGACAAAATCTGCTCTTTTAAAAGCACCTGGTTTTTGTTTTCCAGAAAATACTTCAGAATACGATATTCCGTCAGGCTTAAGTCCAATTCCTCATCCTCTTTCCATGCTCTCATTTCTTTATTATCCACACGGATCTGTCCTGAGATAAGCTGCCCGGCTTTTTCCGACTGGCCTCCCTGCCTGCGAAGGAGAGCTGCAATCCTTGCCTTTAAAACTGCCAGTGAAAATGGTTTCGCAATATAATCGTCCGCTCCGCTTTCCAGACACATGACCTGATCGATCTCCATGTCACGGGCAGTGATCATCAGTATGGGAATCTTCCACTTTTCTGATATTTCACGGCAAAGCATAAGCCCGTCACCATCCGGCAGATTCCAGTCCAGCAGTATCAGATCCGGCTGAATTTGTTCAAGAGCCCTGCGGCTGTCGCTGCAGGCAGAAAACCGTTCTGTCTCATACCCTTCTTTTACAAGCATGAAGGAAATCCCCTCTGCCAGAGCCTCATCATCCTCAATTAAAAATATAAGCATTTATGTCCCGACCTCCTGAGTCCTGCTGCACTCAAACAGCGCTTTTGATCCTGAAAGAATCACTTTGTTTTTTAGGATATCATGATATCTTCCATGAAGCAAGACAGACTCAGGAAATCCTCTTATCTCTTCATACAGATCCACAGTGAAGCCTCGGCTCCCTGTGACTTATCCACATTATGGTATTCCACAAATCCCCCCTGCCGTTTCATGAAATCTGCTGCAATTGAAAGCCCCAGCCCCTGGTGAGTTCTGTCATGGCGGCTTTCATCTCCGCTGAAAAATGCTTCTTTTCCATGAAGAAGAGCCTTTTGACTAAATCCCGGTCCGTAATCCCGCACAGAAACCTTCAGATATTCCCTGTGGTCCTGTCCACTGTCTGATATTCTGATAAAATCTGTTTTCCCTGCAGAATCTTCTTCACCCATAATCTCTGCCTGTAAAATTTCTCTTTCAATGGTCACACAGATTCCTTTCTCCGGGTCTGTATGCTCTATGGCATTGTCTACCAGATTCCCCCAGGCTCTGAGAATCTCCTCCTTACAGCACAGAATACTTTTCGCTTCTTCAGGGCTTCCCTCTAAGGGGAAGATATCCTGATTTACGTTTTTCCCGGAATCTTTTTTTGCTTCTTTTTTCTGCAGCTGTTTTTCAGTCCTCACCTCAAAGGATAGCGGTATTTTTCGAACTGCTGCAAGCTGCCTTACAAAATCGCAAATTTCCCCTGACAATTCTTCTACTGAGACTTCCTGCCAGCTCTTTTGTTCCTTTTGCCCCTTCAGTACCTGTCTCATGGAATCCAGATAATCTGCGATAAATCCTGCATTTTTAAGGATTTCCTCAGCACATTCCCGGTCATCCTCCTGCAGTTCTGCCTCCACAAGAAGCTCCGCATTCCCCCGAACTACGGTCAGAGGTGTTTTGATATCATGGGTAAGGGCAGAAAGCTGCTGTTTTTTCAACTGTTCAGTATCCCACTGGGTTTTCAGAGAGACCTTCAGAGCCTCTTTCATTTTTTCCAGGGAAGCCATAACCTCGTCCACCTCCCGGATCTCAGAGGTCTCAGCAGCAAATTCCAGATCATTTTCAGAAATACGCGCTGTTGCCTCAGTAAGGCAGGCAAGCTGTTTTTTCAGCTTTCTGCCAAATTTCCCGGACAGGTAACATCCGTTTAACACAGTAAGAGTAATAAAAACTCCCAGCGTCAGAATCATATTAAAGGTTTCCGGCGAAGGAAGAATCTCATTCAGTTTTTCTTTTGCATAGCGCATGGCAACAAAATACTTGATAATACAGATTTCACCGTTATTTTTTTCCACAAAAAAATAATATCCTTTTCCCTGAGGGTATATAGTATCTGTTTTATATTTTTTCCAGGCGTCCTTCTGCACCTCTTCATCAAAGGTTCCGTAAAGAAAGCTGCCCTCCCGGTCAAACACACCGTAAGGACTGCCCGAAGGAATCATTTCCTCTTCTGTAATATCCGCTTCCTGAAGCGTTTCCTTTGTATTTATCAGCTGCTGCTCCGCGTAATTTGCCGGAAGAAAAGGACCGGACGGAATCAGGATCAAAAAAAACATTACCCCGCCGGAGATCAGCGCCGCAAAAAAAGTTCCTGTCACAAACATAAAAATATAACGGCCAAACAGTCCTGCAAGCGAAATCTTCTTTTTTCTTATTTCCATTTATATCCGATCCCCCACACAGTCTCTACCGGCGATACCCCATACTTCTGAAGCTTTGCCCGGATATTTTTTATATGCTCGGTAATGGCAGAGCTGTCCCCCTCTCCGTCGTACCCAAATACATGCTCGTAAATCCTTTCCTTGGAAAAGACCTGTCCCCGATTCAGAGCAAGATATTCACAGATGGCATACTCGCTTTTTGTAAAAGGAATCTCCGCTCCCTGAAAAAACACCTGTCTGGAATTCAGGGAAAAAGACAGCTCTCCCAGAGTTATCACATGCTTTCTTTCTCTGTTTTCTCTCCTTAGGTGGGCGGCAACCCTTGCTCTCAGCTCTCCCAGGCCAAAAGGCTTTGTAATATAATCATCTCCGCCGATTCCAAGACCGGTCATAAGATCGGCCTCGTCTGTTTTTGCTGTCACAAAAAGGATAGGACAATCTACCTGGTCACGGATTCTCCGGCACAAACTGAAACCGTCTATCCCCGGCATCATCACATCCAGAAGAATCAACTGATAATCATTCAGGCGCCGAAAATCCAGTTTTTCCGGATCGTCCAGAGTATCTGTCTGATATCCTTCTTTTTCCAGGGCTTTACGTATCACGTTCAAAATCCCTCTGTCATCATCAACTACCAGAATCCGCGTCATTTTTTCCTCCTCCTATTCGGAAACCTCTCTTCCCTCATAAAAATGAAACCATATAAAGATTATGACACAAAGAACCGTTCCCAGCAAGATACAGGTCAGAATATCTCTCAGATCTGTATTGGCAGCTCCCAGAGCCGCTCTTCTATTAAATTTTTCCGCAAGATACAAAGAAGTTCCCCGGGAACTCCAGGAACAGGGGAAATACTGCCATTTTCCCTGTCCAAGTCCTGTCAGAAACAAAGCGGAGATCAGAAGCTGCCCTATGGAAACAGCAATAGACACTGTTTTTGAAAAACAGAGATTCAGAAACAGATGCTCCAGATAAAGAGGCAGACTTCCAAGCCAGAGAAACACTCCTGCTTTCAAAAAAATAGAAAACGGGATCTCCATATCACCCAATATCGTTCTGTTTCCCACTCCATAGAGTATCACAGAGCCCATTACTGCCAGGAAAGCCAGAATTTCAAGGCTCATCCATTTTGCCAGAAAAATGCTTTCTCTTTTTCCCGTAGTCATAAGAAATCCCTGCAGATGACCGGATAACTCCAGCTCTATGTTTCCGGCGCAGATCACAGATGCCAGTACCGGAAAAACAACTCCCACTGCCTGCACAAAAACGGAAAACTGAAGCTGTGCGCTGATTCTTGTCCATGCCAGAAAAAGAACGCCGGCAGCCACAGGAACAATCACATGAAGGGGAAACAAAAAGGTGTGGCGCATTTTATAAAACTCTGCTTTTAGCTGTCTCATTATTTTTCCACCTGCCTTTGAAACCATTTTCGTGTAAAATACCAGAGCGCAGCAAACCACAAAAGAGAGACCACAACTCCAACCGCAGCAGCCGGTATGCTCATAAGCTGAGGCGTATATGTCATCTGTCCCGGCTGTGCCGGCAAGCCGTTAGGCAGAGTCTTTAAAACAGGACACATCACTCTTGGAGTGATCCCATAAGGAATAAGGAAAAATAATTTTTCCAGAGCCATAAGAGGACCGGCTACCTGGCTTAGTCCCACACTTATGATCACCATAACCAGCACTCCTGTTTTCTGCACCAGAAACAGACAGAAGGGAAGCTGCCACAAAGAAGTCAGCCAGATCAGTATTGCCGCAAGAATCTGAGCCGGTACGGACGGGGCATTAAAAAAGGTCATATGAAGTCCTCTTTCCATAATGACAGAACCTGCAAGAACAAAAACCGTCAGAAACAAAGTAGCAAGTCCGCTTAACATAACCGATAACAGCACCTTTGCGTCCCAGATCCTTCCCATATCTGCCGGAAGCACCCAGATTGTACGGTTTTGCTTTTTATGATCCTTTCCTCCAATCTGAGAGCAGGCCACTGCCAGAAATCCCGGCATCATCAGCATGTACCACCAGTTATAGCCGTCCATGGCAAAATAATTATGAGTCAGCTGGGCAGACAGAAAAGCGCTTACCGCAGGCATCAATATCATCAGCCACCAAAGAAACGTATGACGGTATTTCATTTTTTCTGCTTTAAGATATGTATTCATTTATCTCACCCCTCTCTCTGCTGCCACGATTTTCATAAAAAGCTGTTCCAGATCCTGACTTTCATCCACAATTCCCTCATATCCCAGTTTTCCATTTGCTATAATTCCTATATAATCTGCAGTCTGCTGAATCTCACTTAAAATATGGCTGGATACCAGAACCGTGATCCCCTGATCGGGAAAGCTCCGGATCAGATGGCGCAGTTCCTGGATACCCAGAGGATCCAGACCGTTTACCGGTTCATCCAGAATCAGAAGCTTTGGATGTCCCAGAAGAGCAATGGCAATTCCCAGCCTCTGCTTCATTCCCAGAGAAAATTTCCCGGCGGGCTTTTTTCCTGTGTCAGTCAGATCTGCAATCTCCAGCACTTCCCTCATCCGCGCTTCTGTTTCCCCCAGGATCAAAGCCCGTACCTTCAGGTTTTCCCAGGCAGAAAGATTTTCGTAAACAGGCGGAGTTTCAATCAGGCCTCCGATATCCTTCAGATCCTTTCTGCTCCAGGGATGCCCCTGAAAAATAATCTGTCCGGAGTCCGGCCGCAAAAGCCCTGTTATCATTTTTAACAAAGTGGATTTTCCTGCTCCGTTCGGCCCCAGAAGCCCGTATACACAGTTTTCCGGTATAGACAGAGAAATATTTTTTAAAACCTGCTGCTTTTTGAAAGACTTTTCAAGATTTTTGATCTCAATGATATTCTGACTCATCTTTTCCCTCCTGTAAGTAAGATATGTTTAAGAATCCCGGGGATTTTCGGTCTGACGTTACCCGTTGTTCTTATTGTACCTACAGGATAAAAGACAATTATAAGGAATTTATAAGGAAATATACTTTTGAAGAAATTTAACAACAAAAATTTCGCTCTGCTCCTGACGAGCCATAAAAAGGGGGCCCTTAATTGTTCAATGTCATTTAGTTAAGACATTAAGCAGATGTATTCCTATCAGGCAGAGGTAGA
>SAMEA3387475__coassemble_2327_pt1 | contig 12168 bp, 10 predicted proteins | sample SAMEA3387475__metabat2_high_PE_014 | metagenome-assembled genome bin SAMEA3387475 (sample SAMEA3387475) | Felis catus | biome: Faeces | place: United Kingdom | collected 2012 | reverse complement strand
TAAGTTACATAAAGAAAGGAATGTCTTATGGAAAGCAGTACTATTTTTGATGATGTGTTCCGGACCATGTTGGAAAAGATGCCGCAGCTGGCAGTGCCGCTGATCAATGAAGTTTTTGGCACTTCCTATCCGGAAGATATTGAAATCATACAAAAGAGAAATGAACATCAGACACAAAACGGCAGGGTAATCACAGATTCCCATTTGCTGATTGCAAACCGGATTTACCATATAGAATGTCAGAGTACAGACGATTCTACTATGGTGATCCGAATGATTGAATACGATTTTGCAATCAGTCTGGAACAGGTACAGAAGGAAAATGGCAGATATCGGATGTATTTTCCACAGTCGTGCGTACTGTATTTGCGCGGCACGAAAAAGAGGGATACGATATCTGTGGAGATTGTAATGCCAGATGGTAATACAGTAGAATACACGGTTCCAGTTGTACAGGTGCAGAGGTTTACCTGTGATGATATGCTGCAGAAACATCTGCTGTTTTTACTGCCGTATCATGTAATAAAATACGAACAGGAAAAAGGGCTGGACACGGACGGCGAGAAATGGAAGGAACTTTTAGATGAGTATGCAAAAATCGAGAAGTATCTGGAGGAAAAATTTCTTGAGAAAGGAAATGAAAAAACATACCGGGATATGGTCGAACTGATCATCCAGATCGCAGATTATGTGTTCAGAGACAAAGAAAAAGTAAGGAAAGGATTTGGTGATGTAATGGGAGGAAAAGTATTGGAACTGGAATCAGATAGGCTGATTAAGCAGGGCCTTGAACAGGGTTTTAAACGGGGAGTCGAACAGGGAATTGCCATGGAACGAAAGAAAACAGAGGCTGCAGAGGCAGAAATCAGGCGTCTGAAGAAGCTTCTGGAGGAACAGAAGAAATAACAGAAAAATTTATTTGAATTTTTACAGATAACAGGAAACTGCTGTAAGGATGGGCGTAAGTCTGTCCATACAGCAGTTTCTTTGTCTGTAAACGGAGGTTACCGGGAAATCTTCTGTTCTGAGGAGCAGATACCCAGCTGTTTTCTCAGACTGCGCAGCGTGCGGCGGAAAACGGCGTAAATGATAAGGGCGATCACGGCAGCTACTTCCAGGCACATGGCAAAACCGAGAATTTCGGATTTTGTCAGAAGTCCGTCATTGGCAAGCAAAATCATAAAATAAAGCAGGATCATCAGCGACATTCCGCTGATGGCAGGAATTTTGAATACCGGACCAGCCTGCCTCTGAAGCTCTCTGCCAAGAAAGGAGGGAGAAGCGCCAAGACGCATCAGATCTGAAAACACATAGGCATTGTTCAGGGCAATGGTCTGACAGCGGGTATAGGCAATGACCAGGGCTGCGGTAATGCAGATAATGGCAATGAACAAAAAGGTCATCATAAATACTCCAAAGGTTTTCAGCTGATCCTGAGCATCCATAATACGGAACTGAGGAATATAATTCCAGTACATCCGGAAGTCAGAACTGTTGATGTTGGTACGGTCCACCTGCCGCTCCTCCGGACTGACAGTATAGGAGGAACCGTAGTAATTATTTGTATAGCCTTCTGTCATAACATACTGAACCGGATCATAATAGCTGTTGCTGAAGTGCTGGTCATCATAGGAATTTACAATTTTCACAAAGAGCTCCTGTGCAAAGGCGTAACTGTCTTTTCCTTCTGAATTAAACCAGATCATGGAACCGGTCCATTCAGGAGCAAGTCCCTGAGAGATTTTTTCGTAGTCGCTGTCATCCAGAACAGCAGTGCCGTGAGATGCCATATCTTCAAAATGTACAAAGCCTTTACAGGTAACCGGAAGCTCTTCTCTTGTAGTCATGTTTGTAAAAAGTGTTGCATTTTCCACTGTATCGTAAGCGGTTTCTTCTTCATTTGTAACTGCGTAGAAGAAGCCGGGATCCAGTGAAATGTTCTGTCCGGTGATCTGATTATAGGTGGACTCTGACAGGGCATGACATTCATCGGCAATGTCAAAATGCTGATAGGAAAGGGTGTTGTCCGGGTTCAGAATCTGCATGTTATTATCACAGGCAAGGGCAAGATAGGAACACTGTACCCAGTCTTTGATCTGAAAATCATGTTTTTCTGCCAGAGAATAAATCTCTTCTTCAGAAGGGAGAGACTGGTCGGAGGGCCAGAACCAGGAATAGTCATAGGCGCGGCTTTCGGAGCCCATGGAAAGTCCGGTATGAAGCATCGGCAGATAAAAAATCCCGAAGCAGCCGCCTGCAACCAGCACAGTAGTAACAAGGAGACTGTTTACCGTCTGTTTTCCCTGGAATTTCATCATACTTCTGGCAATGATGTTTTTCCAGGGATTTTTGCGTCTGGAGGTCCAGCCGTTGACAACTGTGTGAAGCATGACCATGTAAAGACCTGCAAAAGCAGGAGCGTACAAAAGGTTGAGAAAAGGGGAGGGATATCTGTGAAACACATTCATGTATACAGTTGGGCCTTCGTATCCTGCAACTGCGCCTGCCAGAATCAGGACAATACCCACAGGGCCGCACCAGCGTCCAAGCTCTTTTACAGGCTCGTTCTGATGCTCTTCCTGGATCACGTCCAGAATATTGGTGCGTTTCATATAAAGAAAAGCAAGAACGCATGCGCAGATCACAACCAGGGCTGTGAAGCCTGCAGATACCCAGAGACACCGGAAATCCACGTTCAGAACCATTTCTTCTGAATTTACAATAAAAATCCGGAAGGCAGTCCACAGAAGAAACAGGAAGGGAAAACCTGCCAGAGTTCCCAGAACAGCAGAGCTGCCGCTTAAAAGCAGCACCTCACGGAAAAGACCGGGCGCCAGTGTTTTTCTGGAAGCTCCGAGAGCCATAAGGATGCCAAGCTGCCGTGATTTTTTGCGGAAAAAAAGGCTGGCAGCATAAATCGTAAATATAACGCAGCCGAACAGGGCCAGAACGAAGATGGCGTATAACTGTTTCCGGCTGTCGCCTCCCGGAGGAAAAATATCCTGTACAGTGGGAGAAAACATCAGTCCCGAATAAGCTGTCATCAGCATAAGAGAAATAAAATTGCAGAACAGGTAAAGAGCTGCCTGCTTCTGGTTGGTACGGCGAAGGCGGCTTTCCAGTTCCGCCATAGTTTTGATCGATCTTCTTTTTCTGTTATCCATTACATATCACCACTCATTTCTTTGATCGCATTTAACAGTGTGTCATGAAAAGCACTTCTTGTCTGAATATTTTTTTCAAGCTGACGGTAGATATTTCCGTCCTTCAGCAGGATCACCCGGTCACAGAAGGAAGCGGAAAAGCTGTCGTGTGTCACCATAAAAATGGTAGCGTCCAGATTCTGTCTTGCATTTTCAAAAGATTCAATAACGATCCTGCTTGATTTGCTGTCCAGATTTCCCGTAGGTTCGTCAGCAAGGAGCATCAGAGGATGGTTGATCAGACTTCTTGCAACTGCGGTTCTCTGACGTTCTCCGCCGGAAATCTCTGCCGGATATTTGTTTCGGATATGGCTGATACCAAAAAGCTCCATAAGCTGATCTGCGTAGCGCTCCCCTTCTTTGTCCACATTCTGTCGGATGATTCTGGGAACAAGAATGTTTTCACGGACAGAAAGGCCGTCAAGAAGCATAAAGTCCTGAAAAACAAAACCAAGCTTTTCGTTGCGGACAGAGGCAAGCTGTTCAGGTGTCAGGGAGCTTAATTCCTGCCCGCCCAGGGTGATCCTGCCTTTTTCAAAGGGGATATAGCAGGAAATACAGTTAAGAAGCGTACTTTTTCCGGAACCGGAGGGTCCCATTACAGCTACAAATTCCCCTTTGGCAACAGAAAAGCTGATTCCTTTCAGCACTGTATAGGTACGATTGCCGGTAGTATAGGATTTTTCCAGATTTTTTACAGATAACATAAAATTCCTCCTCGTCTTATGTTAAAAATTTACAGATGTTCTGCTGTTGTGATTTTACCATATCACAGAAAAAAACAGCCGGAATCCAGGCTGTAAAGTTTGGCATTTTTCAGGTAAAGTTTTGCAGGTCTCTGCGAAAAATGTAAAGAATAGAAGGATTTTTGTAAAGTTTGGCATGCGCCGGAAGCTGTGGTTGTGGTATGATAAAAGAAATCTGAAGCGAGGAGCATCAGTAAAGGATATAAAAGCAGCAGGAGGAGATATTATGCTGAGAATCGCTTTGTGCGACGATGAACAGGAGGCCAGGGATCAGCTGCGGTTTCAGCTTGAAAAATCCATATATGAAACGGATGAGGAAATTGTATATGAATTCAGTTCAGGAGAAACTGCGGTCCGTTGGCTGAAAAAACATCCGGGAGAGATCGATCTTCTTTTTCTGGATGTGGAAATGAAAGAAATGACAGGCATGGAGGCTGCGGAAAGGATACGGGAGTTTGACAGAAATATCCTTCTTGTATTTGTGACAGGATATTCTGAGTACGTATTTGACGGATATCGCACAGGGGCGCTGGATTATGTGATGAAACCTGCCGGAGAAGAACGGATCAGGCAGATTCTTGCCAGGGCCAGAGAAACTTTTTATTCCAGACGGGAAAAAGATTTTGTGTTTCAGAATCAGGAGGGAACCTTTCGGATGGCTCTGGACCGGATCCTGTATTTTTACAGCGACAGAAGACAGGTGTATCTGGTAACGGAAAACAGAGAATACGCTTTTTACGGAAAGCTTTCTGAGGTACAGTCTCAGGTGGATGCACGGTTTGTGAGGATTCACCAAAGATATCTGGTAAACGGAGATCATGTGGAGTATATTGGTCATGATGAAATCCTTACAGGCGGAAAAAATCTTCCGGTAAGCCGGGGGATGAAGGAAGAGGCGCTGAAAAGACTTGCGGAGCTTATGCTGAAGGGGGCAGGCCTATGAGAAAAAATGCGGAGCTTTTGTTTTTGACTATTGCCTGGCTTTCGGTTATGGGAATCTGTCTGTTTATGGCAGTGGGACGCCTGCTGAAGGTGAAAAACAGTAAATTCCTCAGAATGATTCTTGTGACTGCCTGCGGATTTTTAGGCGGTATGGTGATCTATCTGGCAGACTGGGGAAATATTGTTCCCACGTTTGTATTTTTTATTGCAGCTATTATGATCTGCTGTGAGGGAAGCGTCATAAAAAGGCTGACAGTGGGACTGATGACAGCCAGTACGGTGTTTTCTTTTAATGCGCTGGTGGATAACTGGTCGCCGTTTTATCAGACGTATCAGATTGTGATAAAAATATTTTTTTGTGCAGGGCTGTGGCTTTTGATCCGGAAGCTGGGACCGGACAGAGATTTTGAACTGGCGCCTTCCATGTGGAGGCTTCTTTTTATCCTGACGCTTCCTCCTTTGGGAATTGTATTCAGTCTTGTGCTGTTAAGCGATTATGATACTGCAGGGATCTCTGTCCAGTACCTGTTTCTCCTGCTTTTGTCCCTTTCGGCTTTTGCAGGGCTTTTATGGACCATGGTGGTTCTGGCCCGGCAGCAGAAACTGGAAGAGGAGGCTCTTCTGGCAGAACAGAACAGACGGTACTATGAAGCTATGGAGAATCAGCATTTTGAGATCAGGCGTTTAAAGCATGATATGACAAATCATCTTCAGACAGCGCTGGCTCTTCCGGACGACCAGAGAGAGGGATATCTCAGAGAGCTTCTGGAACATACAGGGATTTTCCGTACACTGAAATACTGCGGAGATACCACTGTAAACATTATTCTCAGTTCCAAGGCTGCTTTGATGGAACAGAATCATATTGAATTTCATGTTTCCGCAGATATTTCGGAACCTCTGCCCATGGAAAAAACAGATATCAGCGCCATTTTCGGAAATGCGCTGGACAATGCTCTGGAGGCAGTGAAAAATCTTCCGGAAAACCAGCGGAGAGTTTCCCTGGAAGTAAGGCAGGGAAAGGGGATTCTGGCAGTAAGTGTGCGAAATCCGGGCAGACTTCCCTGTGCAGAAAAAACGGAAGAGAAGTATTGCCGTAAGAAAAATACGGGAATTTTATCTTCCCTGCCCTCTACCACGAAAAATGACACAAAAAATCACGGGCTGGGTCTTCCGAGCATTCAGGCTGCGCTGAAAAAGTATGACGGAATGCTGGAGCTGAGGCAGGAGGGAGAAGAGGTATGTCTTCTGATCTGCTGTTATATCAGCAAGTCCGCGTAAGGGTTATTGAGTTTCCGTTCATTATCCTGTATACTTTATAGTCATACGATACTTATAATGAAGCGGGGAGAGTGAGCACATGCGTGAAAAACTGACAGAGCGTGACGTACAGAAAATCCAGCAGGAGATCGAGCACCGGAAGCTGGTGGTGCGTAAAGAGGCCATTGAAGCGGTAAAGGAAGCCAGAGCCCAGGGGGATCTCAGTGAAAATTTTGAATACTATGCGGCAAAGCGACACAAAAACCAGAATGAAAGCCGCATCCGGTACCTGGAGAGAATGCTGAAAACAGCGGATATTGTTACAGATACTTCCCGAGAAGACGAAGTCGGCATGGATGACATTGTGGAAGTAGAATTTGAAGAAGACGGAGAAATTGAGAAGTATAAGCTTGTAACCTCTATCAGAGGAAATTCCATGGAGAACAGAGTGAGCATCGAGTCACCTGTCGGACGGGCTCTGAAAGGCCATAAGGTTGGGGACCGGGTTCAGGTGAAGGTGAATGAAACCATGAGTTACTATCTGAAAATCCGTTCTATTGACAAAACGGGCGATGAGGGAGAAGACATCAGAAGCTTCTGAGAATTTTACATAAATTTAACATTGCGCTGGGGACAACTTTACAATTGTTTCTTAAAATGAAAATATATTAAATTTTCGTAAAGGAGAAATACAATGGATTTTTTTAGTATACTGACGATGCTGGGCGGTCTTGCTCTGTTCCTGTATGGTATGCAGGTTATGGGCGATGGTCTTGCGAAGATTTCCGGAGGAAAGCTGGAGAAAATTCTTGAAAACCTTACATCCAGCAAATTAAGAGCAGTGCTTCTGGGTCTGGGTGTGACTGCGGTGATCCAGTCCTCATCTGCCACAACGGTTATGGTCGTAGGTTTCGTAAACTCCGGTATTATGAAGCTGACACAGGCTGTTGGTATTATTATGGGTGCCAATATCGGTACTACAGTAACCGCCTGGATCTTAAGTCTTGCAGGTATTGAGAGCAACAATTTCTTTATGAGCCTTCTTAAGCCAAGTTCCTTTGCTCCGATCCTGGCGCTGATCGGAATTGTGCTTCTGATGTTCACAAAGAGCTCCCGCAAAAAAGACATTGGCGCTATTCTGGTTGGATTTGCAGTGCTGATGTTCGGTATGGATACCATGAGCGCTGCTGTGAAGCCTCTGGCTGATGTTCCGGAGTTTACCAATCTTCTTCTGGCATTTTCCAATCCGATAGCAGGTGTTCTGGCAGGTACGGTTCTTACAGCCATCATCCAGTCCTCATCTGCATCCGTGGGTATTCTTCAGGCTCTGTGCGTTACAGGAGCTGTGCCGTACAGTGCGGCTTTCCCGATCATTATGGGACAGAATATCGGTACCTGCGTGACAGCGCTTCTGTCTGCTATCGGCGCAAACAAAAACGCAAAACGTGCAGCCATGATCCATCTGTATTTCAACATTATCGGTACTGTAGTGTTCCTGAGTGTATTCTATATTCTGAATGCAGCTGTTCAGTTCCCGTTTATGGACGCTATGGCAACACCGGCAGCAATCGCAGTGACCCACAGTGTGTTTAATGTTACAGCAACCTTACTGCTTCTTCCGTTCTCCAATCTTCTTGTGAAGCTTGCATGTATGACAATCCGTGATTCTTCTGAGGATGTTGAGGCGGCAAAGGAAGATCAGGAATTCCTTATTCTGGAATCCCGTTTCCTGGAAAAACCTGCATTTGCAGTAGAGCAGGGAAGAACCGCAGCAAGACGTATGGCAGAGGATTCCTGGAAGGCGCTGAAGGCTTCTTTTGAGGTGCTTCATGATTACAGTGAGGAAAAGGCTCAGAAGATCACAAAGATGGAAAGCAAGGTAGACAGGTACGAGGATGAACTGGGAACCTATCTTGTTCAGCTGAACAATAAGGATCTTTCTGAGACAGACAGTCACAGCGTTTCCATGATGCTTCACTGCATCGGCGATTTCGAGCGTATTTCCGACCATGCAGTAAATATTAAAGAGTCAGCAGACGAGCTTCATGCAAAAGGCCTGAGCTTCTCCGTTTATGCAAAGGCAGAACTCAGAGTACTGACTGCAGCAGTGACCAAAATCGTAGAAACAGCATTTTCTGTATTTGACGAACAGGATATTACCAAGGCTTCAGAGATCGAGGCGCTTGAGGAACTGATCGATGAGCTGACAAAAGAAATGAAACGCCGTCACATCAATCGTCTCCGCTCCGGCGAGTGTACCATTGAAATGGGCTTCATTCTTTCTGACCTGATCACCAGTATGGAAAGAATTGCAGATCACTGTTCCAATATCGGTGTCTGCGTAACTCAGGTGCGTGAGAATCTTTATGATACACACAGACATCTGAACGCAATGAAAAACGATCAGGATGATGAATTTAATAAATGTCTGGAAGCAGTACGCAAAGAATATCTGCTTCCGTAAGCGCCAGTAAAAACTGAACGCAGATCATACAAGGCTGTTGTGGGAATTTCCGGAGGGAAATTCCTCAGCAGCTTTTATGGCATATATGAAGATAAGGAGGACAGTTCATGATCTACTGTGTAGAAGATGAAAAAAATATCAGGGAGCTTCTGGTATATACCCTTGAAACCACCGGATTTACAGCAAAGGGGCTGGCAGATGGAAAAGAGCTTTGCGCAGCCATGAAAAAAGAACTTCCGTCCCTGATCCTTCTGGATATCATGCTTCCGGGTGAGGACGGATACGGCATTCTGACCAGGCTGAAGTCCTCTCCTGATACAAAAAACATTCCTGTGATCATGGTTACGGCAAAGGATGCGGAATTTGACAAGGTACGGGGACTGGAAGCCGGAGCGGACGACTATATCACAAAGCCTTTTGGTATGATGGAGTTTGTTGCAAGAGTAAAAGCAGTGCTTCGCCGGTGCAGCAGGAAAGAGGAAAACAGAGAGCTTCACTGCGGAGAACTGAGAATATCGGTGGGACGTCATGAAGTACATCTTGGAGATCAGAAGGTGGAGCTTACCAGGAAGGAATTTGAGCTTTTGCAGTATCTGATTGAGAACAAAGGACTTGTTATGAGCAGAAATCAGATCCTCTGTCATGTGTGGGGATATGATTTTGACGGAGAGACAAGAACTGTGGACGTACATGTGAGAACACTTCGCCAGAAACTGAGAGAAGCAGGAAACATGGTGGAAACCATACGGGGAGTAGGATACAGGATCGGAGAATAAAATGAGACAGAGAATTTTAAATCACGGAAGCTTTCTTGTAATCCTGTCTGTTCTTCTGACCTTTCTGGCTGCAAGCTTTGTCATGTATGACAAGTTTGACGTATTTATGAAACAGAGTGTGCGGGATGAAGTGGAATATATCCGGGCCGGTATCGAAGCAGCTGGACTGGATTATCTGAAAAGCAATGTAAAAGAGATTAATGCTACAAGGATCACAGTTACAGACAATGAGGGCAATGTTCTGTATGATTCGGAGACAGAGGCGGACCAGCTGGAAAATCATGGGGAACGCCCGGAATTTGTGAAGGCAAAGGAAGAAGGCTATGGAGAGATCGTAAGATTTTCGGAAACCTTTTCCGAACAGACCTTTTACTGCGCCATGAAGCTGGATAATGGAAATATCCTTAGGGTGGCAAGAACAACTGACAGTGTGTTCCTCACTTTATTTTCCAGCTTTACGCTGCTGGGGATTCTTATGCTGGGGATTCTGGCCCTGGAATTTTTCCTGGTTCAGAGACAGACAAAGGAGCTGATCGCGCCCATTAATGAGCTGGATCTGGAGCACCCTCTGAAAGATGTAAGATATGAGGAGCTGCGTCCCCTTCTTGTACGAGTAGACCAGCAGAACAAACAGATCGCGTCTCAGCTGGAGGAGCTGAAGGAGGCTGAGGCAATGCGAAGAGAATTTTCTGCCAATGTTTCTCACGAGCTGAAAACCCCTCTGATGTCTATTTCCGGTTATGCGGAGCTGATGATGAACGGAATGGTGGGAGAAGACAAGGTTCCTGAATTTTCCGGAAGGATTTACCATGAGGCAAGCCGTTTAAGTTCTCTTGTGTCAGATATCATCCAGCTTTCAAGGCTTGATGAGAAAAACAGCGACATGCCATTTGAGGCAGTAGATATTTATGAGCTGGCAGAGGACATTGTGTATCATCTCCAGCCTTCGGCAGAGAAAAAGCAGATCAGTCTTGTTCTGGAAGGGGAGCATGTAGCGGTGAGAGGAATCCGGCAGGTCCTTTATGAAATGTTCTATAATATTGCGGACAATGCCATCCGCTATACCGATGCAGGAGGAACCGTCCGGGTGTTTGCAGGGCAGGAAGGACATCATCCCTGCTATTTTGTGGAGGATAATGGGATCGGTATTCCGAAGAATGAACAGAGACGTATTTTTGAGAGGTTTTACCGGGTGGATAAAAGTCATTCCCGCCAGACCGGAGGAACAGGACTGGGGCTTTCTATTGTAAAGCACGGGGCTGCGCTCCATAAAGCAAAGATAAATCTTGACAGTGAGCCCGGAAAGGGGACAAAAATGGAGCTGATGTTTTAGGCATCGGCTCCATTTTTTATGTCTTTTTCAGAATTCTGAGGACGTTCGGAGATGGCTTTAATAGAAAGCGCGTACTCTGTAGGCGTCATTCCGCAGAGTTTTTTAAACTGTCTGGAAAAATAATGAATGGAGGAATAGCCCAGAAATTCTGAGATCTGTGTGAAATTCATGTCATTTTCCCGGATTAGCTGTCTGGCAAAATTGATCTTCATATGAGAAAAAAAGTCGATCACTCCGCAGCCGTATTCCTCACGGAAGATTTTCTGAAGCTGGGATCTTCCGATGAGATTGTCATGGCAGATTGCTTCAAGGGAAAGGGATTCACAGATATGATCCTCCAGATAACGGGTGATCCTCCGGCAGGCAGAAGATTCAAATGAGGGGTCGCCAATGTTTCTGACACAGTGCGGTACCTGTGTAGTATATCTTCGGAGCATATGTATCAGAAGCTGTTCCAGATAAAGAACAAGAAGCTGCTGGGAACCCACAGGGCTGTCTTTTCTTAATTCCATTTTATGAAGATAGGGGTCGTCAAGAGGAGAGGCAATGCACCGCCGGGCCTCAGCGATGATTTTTCCGATCAGGGTTCGCTCTGTATCCGAAAGGGTCAGAATCTGTTTTTCAAAAAAACTCATACAGGGAGAATTACAGGCAAAGGAAACAACTACAATATTAGGGGCATGATTTCCGGTTGCCGACAGGTTGTGAAATTCGTTGGGACGGTGAAAAATTATCTGACCGTGAGTAAGAACATGAACTTCTTCATCTGCCTGAATCCGGGCAGTTCCTTTATCTACACATTGAAATTCCCAGAAATCATGCTGTTCACCCGGATAGGAAAAGTCATTGCAGTATTCAAAGTAATGGATGGTATAAATTTTTTCTACAGAAAGATCTTTGGCAAGAGGTATACTTTCATATATCATAACACGGCTGCTCCATAGAAAGTGATAAGGTTTTCGGTTTCGTTTTTCTTGGAAACATACAGATCAGAATATGTTCAGGAGAATGTTACAGTAACTACAGTCTAACAGATGCCGGTGCTCTGAACAATCAAAATATGAGAAAAATATCAATTAGAAGTAATATTGTCGTTGAATCTGTAACTCATAGCAATATTTCTAAAGTATACAGCAATATATAAATTGAAAAAGTAATTTTAATGAGTTATTATTAAGAAAACAAAAAGTTTTTGTATCTTATGTACAAAATCTAAAGGAGGATATGAGATGAAAGCAAAAAAAATTACCAGTCTTGCACTCTCAGCAGTTATGGCAGCAGGCGCAATGTCAGGAATGGCAACAACTGTTATGGCAGATGAAGAGCAGACTCTGAAACTGGCTGTTGTAGAAACCGCATATGGACAGGATATGTGGAAAAATGTTTGCGCAAAATTTGAAGAGGCAAATCCGGGAGTAAAGGTAGAACTCACAATCGACAAGAA
>SAMEA3387475__coassemble_1175_pt1 | contig 35217 bp, 30 predicted proteins | sample SAMEA3387475__metabat2_high_PE_014 | metagenome-assembled genome bin SAMEA3387475 (sample SAMEA3387475) | Felis catus | biome: Faeces | place: United Kingdom | collected 2012 | reverse complement strand
CATAGCCAAGATCAGCAGCAGGGGTACCAGCTCCGGAGTTACGTTCCCCGGTATTGCGCCGGCTCAAATATTTATTTTCTTCTCCTGGCTCGTTCCGCACGTTTGCCCTCGATAAATCCATAACTGAAAACATCTGATAAAATAAAGGGGGAAGTATACTCATTCTTATTTTTTTCTTTCAATTCCTTAAACACCGCATACTCTTCCGTCCCCGGACATCCCTTCACATACTGATATTTTAATATATTCAGCATCTGTAATGCCTTCCTTCGCTGTCTGCAACGCTGCAGCAGTGCCACAGTTTCTTTTGCTCCTTCAGGTATATTCATAGAAAACTCCTGCAGTTCATCATCATCCAAAGTTAAATAGCTTTCTGCAATATCTAAATATTTATTATAGTTCTTATTATCCTGATTAATTACCAATGAATCTGTTTCTTTTTCATAAAACAAAGTTAATTCACCTATCTTGGCGCCATGTTCCCACTGTTCTAAGAAAGAAGCTACCTGCTGCATTGTCAGATCAGATACACTGCAGGAAAATATACGCAATTCTTTATTTACTAAATTATATTTCATAAAACACTTGTCCTTTCTGCCGGAAAAGTGCTACACTATGTATGTGTTTGGTGTGTAGCTCCGGCTATGCCTGCCCTTGTATGAGTTGGCGCTTATACAGGGGCTATTTTTTATCCTTCATAAGCTGTCACAGATCCTGCAATGCAAAATCTTTTCCCACCAGGCGAATCAACAACACATTCTGCAAGATCATCCGCCAAGTTATCTACAATCCTTAGACGTGTGTTGATACAGCCTAAAGTATCATCAAGCCGTTCTAATACATTTACTATCTTTTCCAGGGAATCTGCTATGCAGTCCAACGACTTCGGATTTCCTTCCTTGTTCTGACCTGTCACTTTAATATTGAGATCACCATAATGCTCTTTCAGAACATTTACCGCCATCTGGGACACATCATATATATGGCTGATATTGTCTGACTTTTTGCTATTCGGATTATAGACAACAACCCTTATGTTTCCTGCGTATTCCTCATCTTCCTCAAACAATGACAGAATATACTGCTGCACTTCCTCTACCGGATTTTCTGTTCTTATCCATATTTTCGCTTCATTCATGCTTACTGTTCTCCTTACTCGTTGGTTGCTCCCTATATACACTGAAAATATCGCCCAGTACGGTGAAAACCCTTGATTTTACAGGCTTTTACGTTCTCGTTGGTATCCACCAGAACGATATATATTGTTTGTCGTTCTCGTTGGTATCCACCAGAACGATAACACCCCATAAAATAAGGCTTTTAAGCGTTCTCGTTGGTTTTCTCAGTGTCTTTAAGGGAAATAAGAAATTTCCTTTCGTTTTTACTAAATCCTACTGACCAGGTATGTGTTTTGTTTTCTTTCCGCAAAGCCGCCTTTGCTTCCTTAAGGGCATTTTTACTAATTCCTTCAACCTTTGCCAGCTCATCAAGCTCCTTGACTTCCATTTGCTGATGTTCATTCAGAAGATCTAAAATAAATTCTTTTGCCTCCTCTGCTGCCGGAGCGTTGTTTTTAAGTTTTGAATCTTCCTGAATAAACTCTTTATCTTTTTTCTTAGAATAACTCTTGAATATTGGAACTCCGTCCCTCAGTTCAAACAATGCGGTTTCCTGCAGCTTTCCCCAGTTTGATTTCTCATGAGATATATAACGCAGCCCTTCACTGTTTGGAACTGTCCCAACCATCAAAACAGACCTTGAGGCGTCCCATATATCCGAACTATCAGCAATACGTTTTCTTCCCCAGACATTGCTTTGCTTATTGGCATGAGCAATGATGATAGAGGTTGTTTTATACGTTTCTCCGTATCCGATCAAGGGAGAAAAGCATTTTCTCATAGCATTTCTGTCCCCCATCCTGAGATTTGCCGGAACAAAAGCCTGTACCGGATCATATATTACAGTATCAGGTCTATTGGTTTCTATGATTCCCTTTAAAAGATCGCCATCAAAGTTCAGATCTGTGAAACGTTCATCCTCAGGACCCATGTATAAAACACGGCTCATATCTGCACCGTTATTGATTAATCGTTGCTTTAAAACATAATTCCAGGAATCTTCTGCAGAAAAGACAACAACATTTTGAGGATCTGTTTTAAAAGGGCACTGGCCATTTAACAAAAAAGACTGATTCCCTGTTGTCAAACAAGCCACAATAGAGCACCACAGGGAAGTTTTTCCCACTCCGCCCTCCCCGGCGATCGTAGTTATTCCATATTTAGGGATGTATCCGGGTATCAGCCATTCCGGTTCCTTTATCTCCACCTCGTTTGCATTATCAAGGTGGAAATCTGGTATTTTTACAGACCTGGCTTTACCTTTGTCACAAACTACACCAAATTGTTTTTCCTGAACTGATTTAATAAGATCAATAGCTGCTCGTCGCTCATCCGGTGTAAGTCCGCTTTGCTTTTCTGCTTCCACTTCTCCATTTCCTCCTTTCTGTGTAGATCCTCAATGTTCCTCTCTCGTTCTTTCGTCCCTGGCCGGAGATATTCACAATATTCCAGATCAAAGGCTCTGTACTCCTCTTTGGGAAGAATCTTCCGCAGCTCATTGAAAATACAGGGTGTAAACTGAATACAGGCTTCCTGATACTGCTTGAACAAATCAGCGCCCCAGTTTTCCCGGTTCCTGGCAAGCTGCAGCAATTCATTGTATTGTTTAACTGTCATTTTCACCACCTTCCTCAAATCCATAATACTTCTTCCGGAAGAACGCAACCGGTACTTTTCCGGATACGGTCAGATATCCTGCTGCCTTCAGCTCTGCGTTCATTTCCCGGATCAGCCCGTAGGCTTTGCCATCAGACACGCCGCAAACTTCCGCTACTTCCTGAGCTGTTAAATACTGTTTCTTCATGCTCTCGCTCCTTTTCGTCTCTAAGCCACCGCCCCCGGTACTTTATTCAATGATTTCTGTTACTTTTACGCCAAGAGCTTTAGCAATCTTTTTCCCGACTTCATCAGAACAGCTTCTCCCGGACTTAATGCCGTTGACTGTTACTCTGGAAACGCCTGCTTTTTCAGCAAGCTGCGTCTGCGTCATGTCCTGACGCATAAGCTCCATTGTCAATTTGAATCTGTCAATTCTCATTTGTTTTCTCACCTCACAATCATTTGTTTGTTCTAATTCTATTACATTCTTTTGATTGTGTCAATGCTTTTGTTAAACATTTTGATTGTTTTTTTTATTTTGCCGTGGTATCCTATATACTAAGAGAGGTGAGAACATGGATATTGGGAAAAAAATTAAATATATACGAACTGAAAAAGGAATAACTCAGAAAGAATTGGCCAGTAAATTAGGTACATCTCAACAAAATCTTGCCCAATATGAAAATGGGAAGCGTAACCCTAAATTAGAAACCGTGAGAAAAATAGCTGAGGCTTTAGATGTTACTATTAGCGAACTCCAACCCGACTGGGCGCAATTTTCTAAAGATGAAATATTGCAAGATTTAACATACCATAACAACTACTTTCTTGAAAAAGCTCCCCCTTTAGAGAAGCGCAATTCCCGAATGACGCAGCGCCTTGCAGGTTATAAAATCCAACTAGATAATGCAATGAAGCAACTCAACGATAAAGGTCAGAGTAAAGCAATAGAACAAGTAGAGTTGTTGACTAAGATACCAGAATACCGCAAAGACACTGAGGAATAGGTATGTCCAAAATTGGCTACACCAACTCAAGCCCAAATGGGATACAGTAGAATCTTAATTAACATCGCATTTCACAACGTTAAAAGCTGGGTCGGTAAAATACCGATCCAGACAAGGGTGTAGGGAAAACCGACACCTTTGACCAGATGCCCAAAATGTGAATGTGGCATGATCTAACCAGCACCTTGATTCAGGGGAGCGGTCTTGCTATCGAGATAAATATCTGTTTTAGGGTTCCATGTACTGGGGCGTCGATACTATCTACATCCCTCAAGTACCGTTTTAATAGTTTAGCTCAATTTTGAGCTTTACCTTGACAATATAATATGCTTACCCGGGGAGCCGGGGGACGAGCTGCACCCGTTCCGAGCCTGTCGGAGGTGGTGCCAATGAGTACATATGAGGAATTAAGCCTGATTGTAAGCGTTGCCTTATTAATCGTTGCAATTCTGAATCTTACCCATAAAAAATAGCCCGTCCTGACCCTGAGAAAGTCGACGAGCTATTTTCAATAGTTTTTCATTTCGCCGGGGCGGGGAAGTAGTGGTTCCCTTCCGGCTCTCCTGTTAAGTATATTATATGTCATACATAAAAATTCGTCAACCTTCGTTTTTAAGCCACCGCCCCCGGCCAGAACGGAGGATATTATGCCAGCATATTTTGACGAGAAAACAAAGACCTGGTACTGTAAGTTCTACTATGAGAACTGGCAGGGCCAGAAGAGACAGAAGATGAAACGAGGCTTTAAGCTTCAGAGGGAAGCCAAAGACTGGGAACGGAAGTTCTTGGAACAGTTTGCAAGGAATCCTGATATTTCCTTTCAATCCCTGTATGAACGCTATAAGGAGTTCATTACGCTCCGGATCAGGGAAAGTACCGCCCAGTCCCGGTTTAATATGATTGATAATCATATTGCCCCTTACTTCAAAGACCGGATCATATCAGATATTACTTCAACTGACATTATGGAATGGCAGAATTTTATGCTGCAGAAAGGTTTGTCTGATACCTACCTGAATCAGATCAACATTTACCTGAAAGCAATATTTTCTTATGCGGTTGATTATGTAGGACTGTCAAAGAATCCTTGTGGGAAAAGCATTGGCAGCAGGAAAACCCGGCAGCTTAATTTCTGGACACCGGAAGAATATCATAAGTTTATAGAGCAATTAAGCTCCTGCAAGGATTCTTATGACAATCTGACCTTTTTCACAATCTTCGAAATTTTGTATTACACCGGGATGCGTGTGGGGGAGCTGCTGGCTCTTACGCTGCAGGATATTGACTTTAAGGAAAACAAGATCAGTATCAACAAGGGCTATTACCGAATCACAGGAAAAGACCTTATAGACAAACCGAAAACTATTCATGGAGAAAGAGTTGTAGATATTCCGGACTTTCTCACCCAGGAGATCCGGGAATATGTTTCCCATCTCTATGAACCTGATCCGGCAGCAAGACTTTTTGAGAAACGCCCTCAGTATGTCCGATCTGTATTGAGGGACCGCGCTCAGAAAGCCGGGGTAAAGGAAATCCGGGTTCACGATCTCAGACACTCTCATGCTTCTGTTCTGATCAATCTGGGAGCCAATCCGGTACTGGTAGCGGAACGCCTGGGACATGAATCTCCGGATATTACCCTTAAGATTTATTCGCACCTGTTTCCGAATCAGCAGAGTGATATTGTTGCAAAAATAAAGAAAGTCTGAACTTTTAGTATCATTTCAGTATCGCAGACAGAAAAACAGAGCCTAAACCCTTGTATTTTACAGGTCTAGGCTCTCTTTTCATATTTATTTCTGCACAATATTGATGATCTTCTTGGGAACGTAAATCTCTTTGATGATTGTTCCGGTCAGTTTATCTGCCACTACTTCTTTTGCTTTTGCAAGAGCAGTTTCCTTGTCTGCATCAACAGGGAGGGCAACTACGCCTCTTGTCTTGCCATTGATCTGTACTGCGATCTCAATGGTATTCTCAACAGTTTTTGCCTCGTCATACTCCGGCCATGTCTGCTGGTATACATAGCCTTCATAACCACAGGTATTCCAGATTTCCTCTGTAATGTGAGGAGCAACCGGATTGAGCAAAAGCAGGAAGGCTCTGTACTCGCCCTTTGTGATGCTGCCTTTTTTGACAAAATCATTCAGGAGAGCCATAAGAGCTGCAATGGCTGTGTTGTATTTCAGATTTTCAAAGTCATTGCTTACTTTTTTGATAGTCTGGTGCATTTTTGTTTCCATATCACTGCTGAAATCATCACCATCCACCAGAATATCCTGAAGCTTCCATACACGTTCCAGGAAACGGCGGCAGCCTTTTACACCGTTCTCAGACCAGGATGCGCTTAAGTCAAAAGCTCCGATAAACATCTCATAAGTACGGAGGGTATCTGCGCCGTAGTCATTTACGATCTCATCCGGATTTACCACGTTTCCGCGGGATTTGGACATCTTCTCACCGTTTTCGCCAAGGATCATGCCATGGGAGGTACGTTTCTGATACGGCTCCGGACACGGAACAACCTTGTTGTCATACAGGAACTTATGCCAGAATCTGGAATACAGAAGATGAAGGGTTGTATGCTCCATTCCGCCGTTGTACCAGTCAACCGGAAGCCAGTAATTCAGGGCCTCAGGGCTTGCAAGAGCTTCTGTATTCTTAGGATCTGTATAGCGGAGGAAATACCAGGAGGAGCCTGCCCACTGAGGCATGGTATCTGTCTCACGTTTTGCAGGACCGCCGCAGCACGGACAGGTAGTGTTTACCCAGTCTGTCATAGCTGCCAGAGGTGATTCTCCATTATCAGTAGGCATATAGCTTTCTACGTCCGGAAGCTCCAGAGGAAGCTCACTTTCCGGAAGAGCCACATAGCCGCATTTGTCACAGTGAACGATCGGGATCGGCTCGCCCCAGTAACGCTGACGGGAGAATACCCAGTCTCTCAGCTTATAATTTGTCTTTCCGGTTCCAAGCTTTTTCTCTTCCAGCCAGTCAATGATCTTTTTCTTTGCTTCGGCCACTTCCAGTCCGTCCAGGAATCCGGAGTTTACCATTTTGCCTGTGGCAACGTCTGTAAAAGCTTCCTCCTGTACGTTTTCGCCGCCGGCTACTACTTCAATGATCGGAAGATTGAATTTTTTTGCAAATTCCCAGTCACGGGTATCATGAGCCGGTACTGCCATAATAGCGCCTGTTCCATAGCTCATCAGTACATAGTCGGAAACCCAGATGGGAATTTCTTTTCCGTTTACCGGATTGACTGCACAGATGCCGTCGATCTGAACACCTGTCTTGTCTTTTGCAAGCTCAGAACGCTCAAAATCAGATTTTCTGGCTGCCTGCTCCTGATATTCACGGATGGCATCCATGTTTTTGATCTCGTCTTTGTATTTTTCCAGCGCAGGATGCTCCGGAGAAACTACCATATAGGTTGCACCGAAAAGAGTGTCCGGTCTGGTGGTGTATACCGTAAGCTTGTCTTCTTTGCCTGCAATGGCAAAATCAACCTCTGCGCCCTGGCTCTTGCCGATCCAGTTTTTCTGAGAAACCTTTACACGTTCAATGTAATCTACATCGTTAAGGCCTTCCAGAAGCTTTTCTGCATAATCTGTGATCTTCAGCATCCACTGGCTTTTTACCTTGCGGACAACCGGAGAACCGCAGCGTTCGCAGACACCGTTGACAACCTCCTCGTTTGCAAGACCTACCTTACAAGAAGTACACCAGTTAATAGGCATTTCACTTTTATAAGCAAGTCCTGCCTTAAACAGTTTCAGGAAGATCCACTGTGTCCATTTGTAGTATTCCGGATCTGTGGTGTTTACTTCTCTGTCCCAGTCAAAGGAATATCCCAGAGAATGAAGCTGTTCTTTGAATCTCTTTACGTTATTTGCAGTTACGATCTTCGGATGGATCTTATTCTTGATGGCATAGTTCTCTGTAGGAAGACCAAAAGCATCCCAGCCCATTGGATAGAGAACATTGTAGCCCTGCATTCTTCTTTTTCGCGCCACAATATCAAGAGCTGTATAAGGTCTCGGATGACCTACGTGAAGTCCCTGTCCTGACGGATAAGGAAACTCTACCAGAGCATAATATTTCGGTTTGCTGTAATCATCTGTTGCGGCAAAAGCTTTATTGTCATCCCAGACTTTCTGCCATTTTTTTTCGATCACCTTATGATTGTAAGGTACTGACATTGTTTTTTCCTCCCTTGTATAAATGGAATCGCATCCTGGCGGAGCATTTTTGTTTATCAGAAAAGTCCGTACAGCCTGTACTACTTTTGTGATAAATAAAAAAGCCTTTCATCTCCATAGTTAGAGACGAAAGGCTGAATTCCGTGGTACCACTCTAATTCACCGGATATCATCCGATGCACTCATTAAATCTGTAACGGGATTTCCCGTCCAAAGCTACTTTCAGTTCACTTCGGCAACTCCAGGGCGAGTTCAGAAATATCCTCTCCTGCCTTGCACCATCCGGCAGGTCTCTGAAAAAGGAAACATTTTCCTACTACTCCTCTTCTTCGTCTTTATCTTTAATAATTCTAACGATTCCCTGCAGGTTTGTCAAGAATTAAATTCTGCCTTTCCTTTTGAAAAGCTCTCAGTATTACATTCCTCGCCTCTTTCGCTTTTTCCCCGTCCATATTTTCCACCTGCTCCAGAGGATAGGATAAGCCCAGCTTATCGTACTTTACTTTGCCCATGGTGTGATAGGGAAGAACCTCCAGGCCTTTCAGATTGCGAAAACCGGCAAGCAGCTTTCCGAGATCCTGTAAATGGGTTTCATCATCTGTGATCCCCGGAACCACCACATGGCGGGCGATCATTGGAATCCTTTTTTCTTCCAGAACGCGGGCAAATTCCAGCACATGCTTCTGTCCAAGACCTGTAAGATTTTTATGACCTGTTTCATTGCTGTGCTTAAAATCCAAAAGCACCAGGTCAAGAACCTTAAAGAGCTGTACAAACTTTTCCTGCCGCTCTTTGCGGTACATGATCCCTGAGGTGTCCAGACAGGTATGGATGCCCTGTTTTTTTGCCTTCTGAAAAAGCTCTGTCAGAAAATCAAGCTGCATAAGCGGTTCCCCGCCGGTGGCTGTGATTCCTCCGTTTTTATAAAAAACTTCATTCTTCTTATAGGCTTCCAGGATTTCCTCTGCAGTCATTTCCTTTCCTTCGCCCGTTTTCCAGGTATCCGGATTATGGCAGTACAGGCATCGCATGGGACAGCCCTGGAAAAACACTACAAAACGAACTCCGGGACCGTCAACGGTCCCGAAGCTCTCTGTAGAATGAATATATCCCTTATGGTTATATTCCTTTGCCATATGCTTACATTCCTTCATGGAAGGTTCTGGAAATAACCTCGTCCTGCTGCTCTTTTGTCAGCTTATTGAAGTTTACCGCATAGCCGGATACACGGACAGTCAGCTGCGGATATTTTTCCGGATGTGCCTGTGCATCCAGAAGGGTTTCTCTTGTAAAAACATTTACGTTCAGATGATGGCCGCCTTTTTCTGCATAACCGTCAAGTAAGTTTACCAGGTTGTCAATCTGTGCGTCGCTGATGTTCATAATTATTTCCTCCTGTTATATAAATGAATTCTGTAAAATCAGTTGCTGTTCACAGATCACTGTCCCACGGGCCGTTTTGGCAAATATATGCCAAAATCCCGGGATATACAGGACAAAATATCATCACCGAAGTAATTTGGAATGTATTTTGACCAGGCTACTGTGAACAAAGTAAACCTAAAATTATTCTGCTTCGTCTACGGAAAGATTTGGCTCGCAGCATGCGCAGTCCGGTTCCAGTGAAAAGCTTAAATCGTCAAGGCTGATGGAATCCAGCATTACCATATCCTCTTTTCCCAGAGCTCCCGGAATAATGGAGAAGGTGTTGGAAATTCCGTCCTGCGCCTCTTTAAACGGAAGCTTTGCAACAGAGCTTAAGGACGCTACTGCGCCGCAGCTGTCTCTTCCGTGCATGGGGTTTGCACCCGGGGCAAAAGGCTCTCCGGCCTTACGTCCGTCCGGTGTTGCTCCTGTGTTCTTGCCATATACTACGTTGGAAGTAATAGTAAGAATAGAGGTTGTCGGAATACCGCCGCGATAAGTCTGGGTTGTTCCCACATAATGCATAAAATCTTTTACGATCTTGTATGCGATCTCATCCACGCGATCGTCGTCATTTCCGTATTTCGGATAATCTCCCTCTACCTCAAAGTCCACAACAATGCCGTTTTCGTCACGGATGGTTTTTACCTTTGCATACTTAATGGCAGAAAGTGAGTCTGCGATTACGGAAAGACCTGCAATACCGGTTGCAAACCAGCGTGTTACATTTTTGTCATGAAGAGCCATCTGAAGGCGCTCGTAGCAGTATTTGTCATGCATGTAGTGAATGATATTCAGAGTATTCACATATACGTGAGACAGCCAGCGGCTCATATCGTCATAACGCTCCATTACCTCGTCATAATCAAGATATTCAGAGGTGATGGGACGGTATTTCGGTCCCACCTGCTTCTTTGTGATCTCGTCCACACCGCCGTTAATAGCATAGAGAAGGCATTTTGCAAGGTTTGCGCGGGCTCCGAAAAACTGCATTTCTTTTCCCACACGCATGGAAGATACACAGCAGGCAATAGCATAGTCGTCTCCGTGAGTCACTCTCATCAGGTCGTCATTCTCATACTGAATGGATGAGGATGCAATGGAAGTCTTTGCGCAGAAACGCTTGAAGTTCTGAGGAAGTCTTGTAGACCACAGAACAGTAAGGTTCGGTTCCGGCGCCGGTCCCAGGTTGGAAAGTGTGTGAAGGTAACGGTAGGACATTTTTGTTACCATGCTTCTTCCGTCAATTCCCATACCTGCAATGGATTCTGTAACCCAGGTAGGATCTCCGGAAAACAGCGCGTTGTACTCCGGAGTTCTTGCAAATTTTACAAGACGGAGCTTCATAATAAAGTGATCGATAAATTCCTGGATCTGCTCCTCTGTAAAGGTGCCGTTTGCAAGGTCGCGCTCTGCGTAAATGTCAAGGAAGGTAGAGGTACGTCCAAGAGACATTGCCGCGCCGTTCTGCTCCTTAATGGCTGCCAGGTATCCGAAGTACAGCCACTGAATGGCTTCCTGCACGTTCTGAGCCGGTCTTGAAATGTCAAAGCCGTAGATCTCTCCAAGCTTTTTCAGCTCCTTTAAGGCCTTGATCTGTTCAGAAAGCTCCTCTCGGCCCCGGATCACATCCTCATACATATTGCTTCGTGTTCCCGCCTTCTGATCCTCTTTGTCCTCGATCAGACGGTCCACTCCGTAGAGAGCCACTCGTCTGTAATCGCCGATGATACGGCCGCGTCCATAAGCATCCGGAAGCCCTGTAATAATATGGCTGGAACGGCAGGCGCGCATTTCCGGTGAATATACGTCGAATACACCGTCGTTGTGTGTTTTTCTGTATTTTGTATAAAAATCTACAATTTCCGGATCCACATGATAGCCGTTGTCCTCGCAGGCTTTGATCGCCATACGGATACCGCCGTTTGGCTGAAGCGCCCGCTTAAAGGGCTTATCTGTCTGAAATCCTACAATTGTTTCTTTTTCTTTATTGAGATATCCCGGTCCATGGGATGTAATGGTGGAGATAATATGAGTATCCATATCCAGGACACCGCCTTTTTTATGCTCTTCCTCTGTCAGCTCCATAACCTGTGCCCATAAATCGTTTGTGGCCTTTGTAGGTCCTGCCAGAAAGGATTCATCTCCCTCATAAGGTGTATAGTTTTTCTGAATGAAATCACGCACGTTGATTTCTTTTTGCCAAACGCCTCCGTTAAATGAAGCCCATTCCTGTCTCATGAATCATCCTCCTGTTTTTAAATCCACACAGTTATTTCTGTGCAACTCATATTTCATGTTTAGAATATATAGTATAACCAGCTTTCCGTCAAGGCATATCTTGTATATTTTGGAGGACAATCTTCAGTTTCCATATTTTACACAAAAATATTATACTTTTTTTGTCCATTTTTATGTAAATACTGACAGACAACTGTAACAGACAACAAAATTTACAGAAGCATATAAGCTTCTTCAACAGACAGACCATGGCAGAGCTGCGCAATATTTTTGCAGGCCTCTGCCACATACCCGGAATGATCCACCCATATCCCGGGATTGGATTCTGATACTTCTTTTTATGCCTGTACCGCATTCTGTCTGTTCCATTCCATGTTTATCCTTTATTCCTTTTTTCAAATTTTCTGTTTCATTATTTCAGCAGCATTTCATAGCTGAACCGTCCCATTGATCTTTTCAGAAGAAGTCCTGCCGCCAAAGCGCATAGTGCTCCCAATCCCAACAAAATCCATGTGTTTACAAGAAGCACTCCCATAAACTGTCCCACAGCCAGCAGAAGCAGCGGAATCACCAGAAAAACAGCGCCCTGCTGGGACTCTTCCACACTCTGAGCCTTTGCGGAACCCCGCACGATCAAAGTAATTGCGATCAGGGAAACAGAAGGCGAGATCAAAAACAAAATCACAAACCAGCTGATTCCGGGAAGCAGAAAACTTCCCATCAGAAACAGTGTCTCTGCTTCAAGTACCAGAAGCATTGCCAGAAAAGAAATAAAAGATATCAGCATACTCAGAAAAAAGGATGCCATTACCTTTGCACAGAAGATCTGTTTCACAGACAAAGGACAGTAAAGCAGAGTCTCCAGAGTATGTTTTTCCTTTTCCCCTACAAATGCGCTGGCTGACATAATGGACGCCGCCATTACCGGTATGATCAGAAAAAACACAGGAAGAATATAATTCAGAATCATTCCCATCAGGTCCAGCTCCATATTTCCGGAGCGAAGGGACATCGGCAGAAGCTCCAGCATCTTCTGAATGTCCGGGTCATCCGGCATAAAATGGATGGCGCACACGAGAATGGACGGAAAAATAATGGTAAAAACCAGGGGAACGATCAAAAGGGAAAGAAACAGATTTTTATTGGCCGTGATATTTCTTAAGTCTTTTCTGATAATAGCAGCCATTTTTTGTTTCATAGCAGTGCCTCCTCTCTGGCAGTAAAGGAAAAATAAATATCCTCCAGGGACGGTTTTTTTACATTGACCGAGTAAATATCTCCGCCGCCTGTTACGATTTTACGGACAAGGTCAGGAATCTCTTTGTCGGACCGGATTCTGCTCTCATACTGCCTCTCTCCTGTTCTTAAAAATCCCAGTTCCTCCGGCATGTGATCCCCACAGATCTCAAGACTTATACCGGAATCCACCTTATTTCGCAATTCATCCAGAGTGCCGGTGGCAAGCAGCCTTCCCTGAGCCATCAGTCCATATCTTGTACAGATCTCCTGAGCATATCGAAGCTGGTGTGTGCAGAGAAAAATCGTTATATGATCATCCTCTGCCAGCTTCCTGATCAGCTGATTCACATTCTGAGCGCTTTCCGGATCAAGTCCGGAAGTAGGTTCGTCAAGAAAAAGGATCTGTGGTCTGTGGATCAAAGCTCTGGCAAGGGAAAGCCTCTGACGCATGCCTGTCGAATAGGTAGACAGCTTCTGATCTCCCGCTTCATCCAGTTCCAGTTGTTTCAGCAGGAAATCCGCTCTTTTATCTGCCTCTGCTTTTGCCATTCCGAACACAGAACCATAAAAAATAAGATTGTGCTTTCCAGTCATATTGTTGTACATCTGCGCATGCTCCGTTACTACCCCGGAAACAGCGTGTACCTTTTCCGGGACTTCTGCAGGATTCAGTCCAAGTATCCTGCATTCTCCCTCAGAAGGAGCCAGCATCCCTGTAAGAAGCTTTACAGTCGTTGTTTTTCCTGCCCCGTTTGGCCCGAGAAATCCAAATACTTCTCCCTGCTTCAGAGAAAAACTGATCCTGTTTACTGCTCTTTTTCCATTCATATATGTTTTGGAAAGACCCTGCAAAACAATCGCATCCATCTACTGTTCCTCCTCATTCTTTTTCAGCCGGGACACCAGCTTCCCAAATCGGAATTCTTCTGAAATCTCCCGAAAAGCCGGACTGTCTGTAAGAGCCTGGGTCATACTGCGCCGAATTACAGAGACATTTCTGGGAGGCTGAACGCCCAGAGGCAGCGACTCTTCCAGCCAGCTGTCCAGTTTATGAAAAAAAGAATCTCCGTGAAGCTGCAGAGGATAAATATCTCCTGTTGCCAGCTCTGTATATTTTTCCAGAAACTCAAATGTCTTTTCCCATTCCTTCCGCACTGCCCATCCCTGCGCAATCATAAGATAACCGGGAAGCATGATCCCCGGATGAAGTTTCTCCAGCTGAAAGGCTTGTGCAACTGCAAGAAACCGGCTGCAGATCTCCTCAAATTCCTCAGCTCCTCCTGTACAGAGATTCATATATGAGGATAATACATTGCACAGGGCAACAACCTCTTTATATATGCCGATCTGCAAAATCCGTTCCGCTTCCGAAGCATTTCCCAGAAGCTGATAGGCAGAAGCCAGCACCGGTTCTGCAGGATTTGTTATTATCGCATCCTCGCCTAACAGCTCCAGTATCTCTTCCGGCCGTTTCAGGATCAGCAGGCAGCACGCTTCCATCTGAAGCGCCTCTTTTCCAAGATTCGGATCCTCTGCTTCTGTTTTTACACGGCTGAAAAGCTCTCTTGCCTCTTCCAGTATCTGCTCCGATTTTTCCTGGCTTCCTGCCAGCATAAAATGATTTACCAGCAAAATACCCATATGAAACAAAAGCGGATAGCAGGAATAATATTTTTTTATCTTTTCATGGCAGTGTTCCAGTGCCTCCTTAAAGGAAAGAGAGGAAAATTCTTCTGCAAGCAGATAATAGCATTTCCGGATTTCCATTTTATCCATCTGAGGTTCATATCCCATAAGTTCATCAATACTGATATTAAAATATGCCGCAAGCTGCGGCAGCAGCGTAATGTCCGGGTATGTCATACCGGTTTCCCATTTGGAAACAGCAGCTTTGGACACTCCTAAATACGCAGCCAGTTCATCCTGGGTAATCCCACGTTTATGACGGTTTCCCACCAGAACACGGCCTAGCCTGATTTCCTTCATCAGCTCCACCTCCTGACTGTATTATAAAAAATCACCAACCGGAAAACAATGGAGTCTCAATTAATCTTTGTTAAAAAAATCAACCTGCAGGAAACCTGTCATAAAACTGATAACACGCTGTAAACGGACAAATGCCAGATTAAGTATTATAAAACCCGTAATGTGCGGACATAAAAAACATTAAACTCTCTATATACATCTTGCAAAGACAAACCAGAAAGGCTTTTATACATCTGTTTAAATTTGCTCATTTACAGTTATTTTACTGACAATCCCTTGGCAAACCCCAAAAACAGGATTATACTAACTATAGTACAGATGTTTGAAACGTTAAAAGTCTATTTTATTTTTATCAAATGAGGTAAATGGATGATGGAAAAATTCAGACGTATTTTTGTGATTGTTGCGGATTCTCTGGGAGTTGGAGCCATGCCGGATTCCCCGGCTTTCGGAGATGTGGATGTAAATACTCTGGGACATATTTCTCAGACTGCAGACTCCTTCCATATTCCCACTTTGCAGAAGCTGGGTCTTGCAAACATTACCCCTTTGAAGCAGGTTCCTCCTGCCTCTGCCCCTCTGGCTTACTACGGAAAGCTCTGTGAAAAAAGCAACGGCAAGGACACCATGACCGGACACTGGGAAATGATGGGACTGGAAGTCACCAGACCTTTCAAAACCTTCACAGAAACCGGCTTTCCTCCGGAGCTTATCAGGGAACTTGAAAAACGTACCGGCCGCACAGTCATCGGGAATAAAAGCGCCAGCGGAACTGAAATTCTGGATGAGCTTGCAGAAGAAGAAATTGCCACAGGTCATATGATCGTTTACACTTCTGCGGATTCCGTTATGCAGATCTGCGGAAACGAAGAAACCTTTGGTCTTGATGAGCTGTATCGCTGCTGTGAGATTGCCAGAGAACTGACTATGAAAGAAGAATGGCGGGTAGGTCGGGTCATTGCCCGCCCCTATACAGGCAAAAAGAAAGGTGAATTTAAGCGTACCAGTAACCGCCACGACTATGCGCTGAAGCCCTTTGGCAAAACAGCTTTGGATGCGCTGAAGGCCTCCGGACTGGATGTGATCTCGGTAGGAAAAATCAGGGATATTTTTGACGGTCAGGGAATCACTGACGCCCACAAGTCAAAAAGCTCTGTACACGGTATGGAACAGACCCTTGAAATTGCTCAGACAGATTTCCACGGTCTCTGCTTTGTAAACCTGGTGGATTTTGATGCTCTCTGGGGACACAGAAGAGATCCCGAAGGCTATGCCCGGGAAATTGAGAAATTTGACGTAAACCTTGGCAGACTCCTGGATTTAATGAAAAAGGACGATCTTCTGATCATCACAGCAGATCACGGCAACGATCCCACCTACACAGGAACTGACCATACCCGTGAAAAGGTTCCCTTCCTGGCTTACTCTCCCTCTATGAAGGGCGGAGCTGAAATTCCGGAACAGGAAACCTTTGCGGTGGTAGGCGCAACTATAGCAGATAATTTCGGAGTAAAAATGCCGGAGGGAACTATTGGAAGCTCTCTTTTAAGCTTATTAAAGTAACATAAGGGACTCAGGATTGCTCCTAATACTTCAGGAACAACGGCAGCTAATTATTCAGGGAAGTTTGTACCTTAAACTTCATATTCAAAATTTATGTAAATCACAAAACCACGTCATGCTGTCCTCTTCAGAAGTGCAGACGTGGTTTTATAATTGGATTTTAAATTTTTACATATCTTTGGTTTCTGCTGTTAGGTTTATCTGGAATCGTCATTTGGATAAGACCCATGTCCATTGCCGGACGCAGATAATTTCTTCGAAATCCCTCTTTGGATTTCAGGTTCAGCTTTTCCATAAGAGCACTGGCAGTATAAGGGATATCATATTCCATAATATCAAGTACTTTTTTTACATATTCAGAAAGGTGCTCATTATCTTCACTGAGCTGAACAGAAATATCACTTAATATTCTGTCAATCTGCCGCAGCATAAACTCAATAAAAACTGTAGATTCTCCATTTACATGACATCTGGCAATTGCCTCATAATATTCATCCTGAAACTTTTCAATCTGACTCTCAATGGGAATATACTCAAATATTGGTTTCCATTTAGATAAAATAGCTGTATGCCATAATCTTGCCATTCTTCCATTTCCGTCAGAAAACGGATGGATAAAAACGAATTCATAATGAAACACGCTGCTCAAAATCAATGGATGAACACTTCCATGAGATTCTTTCATCCAGGAAAAAAGCTCATTTATTAACTGAGGAACCAGTCGTGCCGGAGGCGCCATGAAAATACATTGCTCCCCATTAAATACGCCCTCCTCGCCATGCCGGAAATCACCAGATTCCTCTACAACATATTTTGTCATAATATTATGAAACTTTTTCAGGTCATTGATATCATATGGATGAATCTTTGCCAGCTGTTCATACGCTGCGTACGCATTTTTAACCTCCTGTATTTCTTTCTGTTCGCCTAATACAGGTCTGCCATTGATCAGATCTCTGACCTGGCCTAAAGACAGAGAATTTGCCTCAATCTTCAAAGAAGAATGAATGGATTTAATTCGATTATTTTTTCTTAAATGTGGTTTTGTCTGCAGATTATTGACAGCAGTAATCTGTCCTATTTTTTCTGAAATAGAAGACACATAGGACAATATTTCATTTGTAATTGTAAAAGGCGGCTTATACTCTCCCATAAAATCCCTCCGTTTACTTCCGTACTATCTTCCGCATTATCTTCCTCTATTATACCATCAGATAAATCACTTTCAATCCCCGAATATAAAAGAACTGCCTGCAAAATAAGCAATCACAAAACCACATCATTCTGTCATCTTCAGAACAGCAGACGTAGTTTTGTATGATTGGATTTTACATATCTTTGGTTTCTGCTGTTTATAATCGTAAATATTTTTATTACTCTTTTGAGCAATATAATACTTACAATGGAGGATTCATATGGACGTAATTAAACGAATTGACAACTTAATGAAAGAGCAGGAATGGTCTGACTACAAATTAGCTGCTGAATCTGTTCTTTCTTCATCAACAATAGCAAATATTCACCGTAGAAACACTGTTCCTTCTATCCCTACTCTGGAAGCGATTTGTTCTGCCTTCGGAATCACCCTGGCGCAATTCTTTTCAGATAATAATTTTACTGTTCAATTAAATAAGGATCAATTAGATTTATTTACCCAGTGGATTTATTTAACAGACAATCAGAAAAAGTTGATTTATCAACTGATTAAAGAAAAGAAATGAAATAATATATTATCGGCTACCTTCTTTCAGCTACCAGAAAAACTGCTGAACCCGTAATGTATCTAATACTTACAATTTTTAACTCTATAATCAAGGCACAGGACTTAATCCTGTGCCTTAAAATATCTCTCCCCATCATCTGACATGGAATTATTTTTTATTTATCCTCTGCTCCGTCATCTTTGGCTGCTCTTGCCTCGATCTCCTTTTTCTGGATATCTGCTGGAGCCTGCTCATAGCGGGCAAATTCATAGGAGAAGTCTCCGCTTCCGCCTGTCATGGAACGAAGATCTGTGGAATACCCGTAAATCTCAAGCATTGGGATATCTGCCTCAATTACAGTATTTCCATCATGATCCGGGTTCATTCCCAGAACACGGCCGCGGCGTTTGTTCAGATCGCCCATAACGTCTCCTGTGTATTTATCCGGAACCGTTACCTTCATGCTGACGATTGGCTCAAGAAGAACCGGGGAAGCATCCATAAATCCCTTCTTAAATGCAAGGATGGTCGCCATCTTAAATGCCATCTCTGAAGAGTCTACCGGATGATAGGATCCATCATAAAGAGTTGCCTTCACACCAACAACCGGATAGGAAGCAAGAGGTCCTTTCAGAACACATTCCTGAAGTCCTTTTTCCACTGCCGGGAAATAGTTCTTAGGAACAGCGCCGCCTACAACTACCTGCTCGAACTCATATGGTGTTTCCAGATCACCGGACGGTGCAAAGCGCATTTTAACGTGCCCGTACTGGCCGTGTCCACCGGACTGTTTCTTGTGCTTGCCTTCTACATCAGAACTCTTGCGGATGGTCTCGCGGAACGGAACCTTTGGCTTGGAAAGCTCAATGTCAACTTTATAGCGATCTTTCAGCTTGTTTACAATAATGTCAAGATGCTGATCTCCCATGCCGTAAAGAAGAGTCTGTCTGTTGGCAGAATCATTTTCTGCACGAAGAGTTTTATCCTCACTTGTCATTTTTGCAAGAGCCTGAGAAATTTTATCCTCATCGCCCTTCTTAACTGCCTTATATCTCTTGCAGGTATAAGGAGTAGAGATCACTGCCTTCGGATAAAGAACCGGAGTGGTCTTGGTAGCAAGGCTGTCGCCTGTCTGTACGCTGTTCAGCTTGGCAATAGCGCCGATATCTCCTGCATGAAGCTCAGGAACCTCATAAGGCTTGGAGCCTTCCAGAACATACAGCTTATTCAGACGTTCTTCCTCTCCTCTTTCTACATTGAGAAGAGTATCATCGGATTTGATAACACCGGAAGCAACCTTGATAAAGGAATATTTGCCGATGAACGGATCAACGATTGTTTTCCATACATATGCGGATTTCGCTTTGGCAAAATCATAATTTGCCTCAAAAATCTCATTTGTCTTCTGGGAAATTCCATTGCAGGAGCGTTTATCCGGGCTTGGGAAATATCCGCAGATATCGTCAAGAAGATTGGATACGCCTCTTAAGCTTACCGGCGCGCCCATACATACCGGAACAATGCTTCCGTCCTGTACGTTTGTAGCAAGAGCTGCAGAAACCTCAGTTACAGAGAACTCATCTCCCTCAAAATAACGGTCCATAAATTCTTCGCTTGTCTCTGCCACAGATTCCATAAGAATGTCATGGTATTTTTCCAGATATTCGTTCAGATATTCCGGAATCTCACATTCCTGTTTGCCGCCCTTGTCAATATATTTTCTTCCGGCCTGTTTTACAACATTTACATAGCCTACAAATTTACCGTCTTCACGGATTGGGAAATGAAGAGGCGCGATCTTCTTGCCGTAAAGCTCTGTCAGCTCTTCCACGACCTTACGATAGCTGACATCATCCATATCCATGTCTGTTACAAAGAACATACGCGGAAGTCTGTATTTCTCGCAGAGATTCCATGCTTTCTGTGTTCCCACCTGAACCCCCGCTTTACCGGAAACAACGATGATGGCTGCATCTGCTGCGCTGACTGCTTCTTCTACCTCTCCCACAAAATCAAAATATCCAGGAGTGTCAAGAACATTGATTTTTACTTTATCCCACGGAACAGGAATCAATGATGCAGAAATAGAAAAATGTCTCTTGATCTCCTCTTTATCAAAATCACTGACTGTATTTCCATCCTCTACTCTTCCCAGGCGGCTTGTCATTCCCGCAAGATATGCCATTGCCTCTGCCAGTGTGGTTTTGCCGGAGCCCCCATGACCTAATAGGACTACATTTCTGATTCGGTCAGTTCTATAAACGTCCATATGTAATACCTCCCTGTTTGTCTGATATGTTCATATTTTACTAAAATTTCTCAGCTTTTTCAAGTATTTTATATAATTTTAACAACTTTTTTTACGGAAATAATGTGAAAATTTCACGAATTTTTACTTTTCCCTACAGTATTTGACTTTTTTCCCCTTATCTTTTAAAATATGAATATATTTTTCATGGGAAAGGATACCTGAACATATGAAAACCATTGGTTTTATCGGCCTTGGACTGATCGGAGGCTCTATTGCAAAAGCAATCCGCAAATTTCATCCGGATTACCATATCCTGGCATATGCCAGACATAAAGAAACTCTTGCCGCAGCTTTAAACAGCGGTGTTATTGACGGGGTACTGGAAAAAGAAGACGAACGTTATAAAACCTGCGACTATATTTTTCTGTGCGCCCCTGTTGAATATAACATTGAATACCTGAAATACCTGAAAACCGTCATTTCCGACAGCTGTATCATCACAGATGCCGGAAGCGTAAAAGGGCCGATCCATGAGGCTGTAGAAAAGCTGGAAATGGATCACTGCTTTATCGGCGGTCATCCCATGGCAGGTTCTGAACGGTCGGGCTTTTCCAATTCTTCCGATCACCTTCTGGAAAACGCCTACTATATTCTGACGCCGGGCGGTCAGGTTTCTTTAAATAAATTAACTGCATTTTCAGAGCTTGTGGATTCTCTGGGAGCCATTCCCATGGTCCTTACTGCTGAGGAGCATGATTTTATCACAGCGGGAGTCAGTCACCTTCCCCATATCATTGCCTCCTCTCTGGTCAACCTTGTCAGCGCCCTTGACAACGATGCGGAATATATGAAAACCATTGCAGCAGGCGGCTTCCGGGATATTACCCGCATTGCATCCTCCTCTCCTGTCATGTGGCAGCAGATCTGCCTGGAAAACACAAAAAATATTTCCACTGTTCTGGACGAATATATTCGCATGCTGATCCAGATCCGCTGCTCTGTTGACAACAAAGATGCGGACCAGCTTTATCAGCTTTTTGCCGCCTCCAGAGATTACCGTGATTCTATTGACGTAACCTCCAGCGGCCTTATCACCAAAGCCTATGTTCTTTATCTTGATATTGTGGATGAAGCAGGCGGAATTGCTACAATTGCCACAATTCTCGCCATGGACAATATCAGCATCAAAAATATCGGTATCATCCACAACCGTGAATTTGAACAGGGTGTGCTGAAAATTGAATTTTATGAGGAGGACGCCATGAAGCGCGGCGCCGCTCTTCTGAAAAAAAGAAATTATATTGTATATGAACGGTAGGTAGCAGTATGGAAATCAAAAAACAGACAGGTCTTCGGGGAACACTTGTGATTCCCGGAGATAAATCCATTTCCCACAGGGCAGTCATGTTCGGCTCCCTTGCAAAAGGAACCACAAAAATCTCTCATTTTCTGGAAGGCGCTGACTGCCTTTCCACCATTTCCTGTTTCCGCAAAATGGGAATTGAAATTGAACACACCAAAGAGGAAATCCTTGTGCGGGGAAAAGGTCTCCACGGACTGATCTCCCCAACAGAAACTCTTGATGTAGGTAACAGCGGAACCACCACCAGACTGATCTCCGGAATCCTGGCAGGTCAGGATTTTTCTTCCAGACTTGACGGAGACGACTCTATCCGTACCCGTCCCATGAACCGGATCATTACTCCTCTTACCCTCATGGGAGCAGACATCACAAGCCAGAAGGGAAACGGATGCGCTCCGCTTATGATTCATGGAAAAAACCTTCATGCCATTCACTACGATTCTCCGGTAGCTTCCGCTCAGGTAAAATCCTGCGTACTTCTGGCAGGTATGTACGGCGATGGTATTACCAGTGTAACGGAACCTTTCCTTTCCAGAAACCATACCGAGATTATGCTGAATTATTTCGGCGCTGAAATAACTTCGGAAAATACCACAGCCTCCATTAAACCGGAGCCTGTTCTTGAGGCAAGAGAAATCACTGTTCCCGGAGATATTTCATCTGCCGCCTATTTTATTGCCGCAGGTCTTCTGACTCCAGACAGTGAGATTCTTCTTAAAAATGTAGGCATTAATCCTACCAGAGCAGGAATCCTTAAAATCTGCCGCGCCATGGGAGCTGACCTTACTCTTTTAAATGAAAAGCATGACGGGGAGCCTACGGCTGACCTTCTGATCCGTACAAGCAGTCTGAAAGGAACCGTCATTGAAGGAGCAGATATCCCGACCCTGATCGATGAAATTCCCATGCTGGCAGTTATGGCAGCCTTTGCAGAAGGAACAACCGTGATCCGGGACGCTCAGGAGCTGAAGGTAAAGGAATCTGACCGGATTGCGGTTATGGTGGATAACCTGAAACGAATGGGCGCAGACATTGAGGGAACAGATGACGGAATGATCATTCACGGCGGGAAGCCCCTTCACGGAGCTGTCATTGATTCCCATCTGGATCACCGGATCGCCATGTCCTTTGCAGTAGCCGGAACAATCTGTGAGGGAACTATGGATATCCGGGGCGGAGAATGCGTTAATATCTCCTATCCTGATTTTTATAAGGATCTTTATTCCCTGCATTAGTCAAAAAGCAGCAGAGCCGGATCAGATATTGTACTCCGGCTCTGCTGCTTTTTCTTCAAAGAAATAGTCAAGAATTTTCTTTTTATAATGTGCAAAATCACTTCCGCCACGATCACGGTATTTACCAAGCTCTACCTGGATTACATCCCTGATACGCCCCGGCCTCGCCGACATAACCACAATGCGATCTGCAAGAAATATCGCCTCTTCAATGTCATGGGTTACCATGATCATTGTATTTCCGCACCGGCTCCGTATCTTCAGAAGCTCCTCCTGAAGCTCGATTTTTGTAAGAGCATCCAGAGCTCCAAATGGTTCATCCAGAAGCAGTATTTTCGGCTGAGTTGCCAGTGCCCTTGCAATGGCTGCCCTCTGGGACATTCCACCGGACAGCTGACGGGGATAGGCTTTTTTGAATTCTGAAAGCTTCACAAGCTCCAGATACTGATCTGAAAGCTTCTTTTTTTCCTCCCTGGCCAATCCCTTTAAACCAAGCTGGACATTTCTCTCAATACTCATCCATGGAAACAGCCGGTGTTCCTGAAAAATCATTCCACGATCTGCAGCAGGCTCCGTAATCTCCTGTCCGCCTGCCGCTACCAGACCGGTATCATTTTTTTCAAGTCCTGCAATAATCTTGAGAAGAGTGCTTTTTCCGCACCCACTGTGCCCTACAAGAACCACAAATTCTCCCTCTTTAATATCCAGATTAATGTCATTGAGAACATTTATTTTTTCTCCATTTACCTCAAAGCTTTTGTTTACATTTTTTATGGTCAGTTCCTGTCCCATATATTCACCTTTCTCTTTCCCAGGGTGTGCACAGTTTTGAAATCAGTGAGATAATCTGATCCATTACAACTCCCACCACTGCAATAGCAATAATTCCCGAAAATACCACCGGATACTGCATAAGGCTTCTTGCGTCATTAATACGGAAACCAATTCCGGATGTGGCTGCAATCATCTCTGCTCCTACCACAGCCATCCAGGAAACGCTTAATCCCAGCTTCAGTCCCACAAAAATTGATGGAAGTGCAGAAGGAAGATAGATTTTTACAAACTGCTGCCAGCCATTAAGGTGGTACATTTTTCCTACCTCAACCAGTTTCCTGTCCGTCCTTTCAATTCCGCTGATCGTGTTTACCAGTACAGGAAAAAAAGAAGCAAGAAAGATAACTGCCACCTTGGATTCCTCACCAATCCCAAACCATATAATGAGAATCGGAACCCAGGCGATCATGGGAATCTGGCGGATAGCCGTAAAGGTCAGAATGAAAAATCGGTTTGCCACTGTACTCATTCCCATGATTACTCCCAGGAGAATTCCAAAAATAACGGCCAGAGAATAACCTTTTACAATACGGCTCAGACTCACTGCCAGGTCCCCTGAAAGAACTCCTGAGGTAATCTGCTGTATGAAAGTCTGAAACACTGTACCAAGCCTTGGAAGGATCAGTGTTGACATTGCGCCGGTTGCTGTTGCCACATACCAGGCCGCTGCAATAAGTGCCGGCAGAATAAGAAAATTAAAGAGAACTGCCGGTGTCTTCAAGATTCCATAACGCTGTCTTTTCATTTTACTGGTTCTCCTCTGTATCTTTCTGATATTCCTCAAGTGCCTGCTTCTGATAGGAAGCATCAATCCAGGAATCAAAATCCACTTTTGCGGATATCAGATTATTTTTCAGCTCAAATTTCTCAATTTTTTTCAGGGAGTCAATATACTGGTCATCCAGACTTACGGGATAGCCAAGTTTTGGATCCTCCACGGCTACCGATTTTACCTGTTCCAGAGTTCTTCCGCTTTTTTGGGAGGATAACTCATAAAAGCTCTCCGGATCCTGGACAATCTGATCCTTTGCCTTTAGAAGTGCTTTGAGCAGCGCCACATTTACTTCCTGATTTTCCTCCACGAATTCTGTTCTTCCAAGAAGTACAGTAGGCTCAAAATATGTATCCAGATCCGCCTCCACTCCTTTATGAAGGATTTTGGCTTTTCCCTGTTCCACAAGGGTATCTGCCTGTCCGTAGGTAACAACAGCTCCGTCTACTGCCCCTGCAGAAAGACTGGACAGTCCCTCTGGAATTGTACTGTTTACCAAATTCACATCTCCTTCTTCCAATCCAGCTTCTTCCAGGATTTTCAGTAAATACATTTGCGGAGCTGCGCCTCTCTGATAGGAAATCGTCTTTCCCTTCAGATCCTTCAGAGTGGAAATCCCAGAATCCACAGTCACTGCAAGCTGCCATGCAGAGCCATATCCTGCAACTGTCAGAAGCTTTGTATCAATGCCATTGGATTTCGCCATGACTCCTGCAAAGCCTGCATAATAGGCATAATCCAGATCCTGGGATACCAGTGCCTCATGGATGGCCGGCGCTGCCCCTGTAAAGGCAGTCAGCTTCGCATCATAGCCAAGAGGATGAAGATATTCATCCAGATACCCCTTTTCCTGGGCCAGTGCAAGAGTTCCCTCTGCCCAGTCTGAGCCAGCACTTGGAAATCCGATCTGCACCTCCTTGTATTCTCCTTTTTCTGTTTTTTTCGCCTTGGCATTTACCGTTTCCCCAAAAGCTCCATATCCTCCTGCAATCAGGCCAAGTGCAAATACTGTTCCCAAAAATACCGCTGTAAGTTTTCTGTTTCTCATTTTATCACTCCCTCTTCCTTATCCTGCGTTTACTTTACTAGATCACTTTTTCTGACAGTTGCAACACAGAAATTGATCTCTTCATCCTCATCTTCTCCGGCTCCGCCGCCTGTCATTAGTCTGGCATTAGGATCCACGCCCTCAATAACGGTTATCTTACCAAGCTGATTTCCTGTCAGGGAGCCCGGCACCCGGAAGGTTTCCACATTAATTTTTTCCACTGAAATCTCCTGAGGTTTCTCCACCTGGGGAATCCACTCATAGGGTACACGGTAAGCCCTGTAAATCATATTATTGGTAAATTTTCCAAGAATGGTATTAAAATACGGATTGATGTATTCCCACACGATTTCATGATCCGGCGTCACCTCTATCAGTCTTCCATCAGAGCCTTCTGTAATCAGGGTATTTCTATTTGGAAGCCTCTGTGCAGAACTGATATAGGAACTGTAAAACTTGGACGCATCGGTAAACAAAAGATGTCCTGCTTCCTGAGGGGTATACTGCCAGGTAATTTCCAGTGTCACAGGATTGAACTGAAGGACTCTGGAATAATCCCGCCTTGCATTATTTACTCCTGTCAGAGCTCCTGGATTCGGCACACCGTAGCCGCCTTCTCCTCCATTGTCAAACACCAGAAGATCTCCCTCTCCCGGCAGTCCCTTGGGAATCATGTGCAGATGGTGCTGTCCGATAATCCAGCCCAGCTTTTTCGTTGCTTCACTTTCATTAAAATCCGGTCCCAGCTTCCAGACAATATCCCCTGTTTTTTTGCTGATTATGGCAAGAATATTGGAATTTCGTCCGTCAATAATAATATTTTCCGGATGGAAACGCTCATCCCCCTGATCATACCATTTGTTTTCGCCCAACACAGACATGCTGTTAATATGCATCCAGTCTCCGCCGGCCTCACCCTGAAGGCATGGATTGCGGAACAGCGCATTTCTGGCAGCTTCATCAAAGCCAAACTGTTCAAAATGATCACTAGCTCTCCAGCTCCAGAGAATATTTCCCTCCCAGTCTACCTCAATAATTTTGTCATCAATCAGACGCTTATCTGAAATCTCATGCTGGTAAAGATTTTCGTGAGTCAGAAGAAGCGTGTTCCCTCCGTCTGTACGAGGTTCTCCGCCCGGGTAGTAATAGCCTACGGTAGATCCCTCTCTCTGAAAATCATGATGCTGCCTTGCCATATAGACCGGTTCCTTATCTCCATCTCCAATCAGCTCTGTATGGTCAAATTTCCATACAATATTTCCCTCCCAGTCTACCTGCACCAGATCAATCTGATCCTGATAGGCTTTTTTTCCCGGACGGGTTCCTGTTGTACCCATTACATAGCCGCCGGGAAGAATTTTATTGGGAAAGCCTCCCAGCCCCGCCCACAGCTGAACCTCTCTTCCATTCATATCAATAAGCAAAGCTCCCTTTGCCGAAGGAAAAACCGTATAACCGTTAAATGCCTTTTCTTTATCATAAACTGTTGTTCCCGTAGGAAAAATACTTGGATATCCCATATATCTGTACCTCCTTATAATTTTTTGATGTTTTCCGCAATAATCAGCTTATGTACAAAGCCCAAAGACCGTTCCCTGAGCTGCCCGTCCTTAAAATACAATAATGCAGGTACAGAACCTACCTCATATTCCTCTGCCAGAAATATTTCTGCAGGAATTTCCACCTTTCCAAAAAACACGCTGTCCCCAAGCTCCTCTGAAAGCTCCTGAATGCCTGCCTCCAGTTTTTTGCAGTGTCTGCAGGTTTTGGAATAAAATTCTACGACTGCTGTTTTATTTTCTTTTAATGCTGCCTCAAAGTTCTGTGCTGTCAGTTCCTTTACCATTTTTTCGGTTCCTTTCTCTATAAAAAATTATTGGTAATGCTCCAGAATATACCGGGCTGCGGCAGTAGCTGCTGCTGCCCCGTCTGCCGCAGCAGTAATCACCTGCCGAAGCTTTCCGGCTCTTACATCACCGGCTCCATAAAAGCCTTCTGCTGATGTGAGGCCTTCCTCTTCTGTCTGGATATATCCATTTTTATCCAGGTTTACCAGCCCCTTGAGAATTTCTGTCCGGGGCTGCATTCCGATTGCGGCAAAAATGCCATGAACAGTCAGTTCTCTTCCAGAATCAAGGAAAAGCTGTATCTCTCTGCCTCTCTTTTCCAGCTTTTTCACTTCCGTACTCCGAATGATTTCCACATTTTTCTTTTTCTCCAGAAGCTTCAGAGTACCATATGCTCCCCGGAAGCTTTCTCTCCGGTGTATAAGAAAAACCTTCCTGCAGATTTCCGACAGCAGCAGCGCATCATCCAGTGCAGTATTTCCGCCTCCAATCACTGCTGCGTCTTTTCCCTGATAAAAGGCACCGTCACAGGAAACGCAGTAGGAAATTCCATTTCCCTCCAGCTTTTTACTTCCTGGAATCATAAGTCTCCGATGAGAAGCTCCTGCTGCATAAATCACTGTTTTTGCTTCCAGACAGCTTCCGGACTTCAGCTCCACCTGAAAATATTTTTCCGTTTTTGTAATGCCTTTGGCTTCGTCCTCCAGGATTTCAATCTCCAGCTTTTTCGCATGGTTCAGAAATCTTTCTCCCAGCTCATATCCGCTGATTCCCGGCAGACCCGGATAATTGTCAACACAGGGACTTTCTGCGATCTGCCCGGTTCCCTCATATTCCTTTTCCAGAAGCAGAACGTCCAGATTTGCTCTTTTTGCATAAATTGCAGCAGTAATGCCTGCTGGTCCGCTTCCGATAATCAGCACATCTCTCATTTTCTCCCTCCCATCATTAATCATATTTACATATCTGTTTAGTATGTTTTTCATGTCGATGATACTACCATATAACAACAGCACCTGTCTAATACACAAAAAAAATAGCCAGCTATAGCTTTAAGCTATAACCAGCCTGTATATTCTCTATATCTCCTCATATTCTCTGCTGCTTTCATCCAGATATTTCTTCAGAGCAGATACATATCTGTCCCCCAGACGGCTGAGAGTAAGATTTTTCCTTGTAATGTATCCAATATCCATCCTATTTCCCTCTGAATCATCCTCATCCAGGAAAGGTACTGCCCGGTAATTACTGCCGTTAAGCTCGTCACAGATAATTCCGGAACAAAGAGTGTATCCGTTCAGACCAATCATCAGGTTCAGCATAGTGGCACGATCATTTGCCCTGATAAGGCGGCTGTAATCATTGGTGGGCAGAATTTCCTCTGACAGATAAAAAGCACTGTTATCTCCCTGTTCAAAAGAAAGACAGGGGTATGGCTCTAGCTGGCTGAAACGAATGACTTTCTCATCAGCAAGAGGATGCCCCTTCCACAGATACACATAAGCTCTGCATTTGATCAGCATATGAAATTCCAGATCAGCAGACTTCAGAAGCTTTTCCATGGATTTTCGATTAAAGCTGCTGAGATACAGAACTCCTATCTCACTTCTCATTGTTCTCACATCATGGATAATCTCCTCTGTTCTTGTTTCCCGGATAGCAAATTCATACTTTGACATATCACAGTTTTTTGCCACATCCACAAAGGCCTTCACTGCAAAAGAATAATGCTGAGTGGATACACCAAACTTCTCTTTGCGGATACCACTGCCTTCATATCTCTGAAGAAGCTGTTCATACTGCATACAGATTTCTTTTGCATAAAGCAGAAACTCTGCGCCGTCATCGGTAAGTGTCACACCTCTGCCACTGCGGAAAAAGATCGTGATACCTATTTCCTTTTCCAGTTCCTTGACTGCATTGGTAAGAGACGGCTGAGATACATAAAGAAGCTCTGCTGCCTTATTCATGGATTTTGTTTCTGCTATGGTCAATATGTATCTGAGCTGTACAAAAGTCATTGCTGTACTCTCCTTTTTCCTGTTGTATTATTGTTTCTGAAAAAGCAGCTTTCCCTCTGAATTCCTTTAATCCTTAAACCTTTTCTCCATAATGCAGCACTGAATCTCAAGGCCAAGGCTTTTATAAAAGGCATACGCTTCCCTGTTAAAAGACCATACCTTAAGATCAATCCTTTTCAGCTTTTCTTTTTTTGCCAGTGTTTCCATACAGGCGTAAAGCTGTTTTCCCACACCTCTTCTTCTGTAATCCTCCATAACGTAAACAGCATCAATATAAAGTGTATGATTCTTTTTCAGCATGGGGTTTACCGGTGTTTCCTTTCTTTTTGCAATCACAGCTCCCACAAGTTTTTCACCTGCCTTTGCGCCCACAGCCACATATTCGTCACTTTCCAGAATTTCCTGATATTCCTCTCTGGTTAAAAGCTCTTCCGTATCCACATAAATATCCGGTCTTCCATTTACATGTTCTTTATGAAGCACATGATAGGCTCTGTTTACAAACTCATAATCTTTCATGGAAAGCTCTGTTATCTGTATGCTTTCTGTCATTTCCTTTCTCCTCCTTTGAAAAAACTGTCCCTATTATAATAAATCAGGCAGTCACAATCAAGCCCCGGACAAAATGGTTGACAACATCATGGAGTGCAAAGCAGAAAACTTTTTACATTTTTCTTTTTATAGGGTACAATGAATTTGGGAATGAAGTTCTCCCAAGGGAAACCTGAACTGCTTATTAAGCTGATGACTTCTGAGATTATCATATCGCAGAAGCACCAGCTTTTTTTCTGCGATAAAAACTAGGAGGAAATTTATGTTAACGTCACTTGCCTTTATTTTTCTGGCAGGCCTTGCTATGGCCGCCTTCTGCCAGATGCTGAAGCTTCCCCGTATCATCGGCATGCTTGCCTGCGGAATCATTCTGGGGCCCCATGTACTGGATCTTCTGGATCCTTCCATCCTGTCCATTTCATCAGAATTGCGCCAGATTGCTCTGCTTATTATCCTGCTGAAGGCCGGGCTTTCACTGGATCTTTCGGATCTGAAAAAAGTAGGACGGCCTGCTGTTATGATGTCCTGTGTCCCGGCTGCCTTTGAAATTCTGGCATTTTTTCTTTTTGCCCCTCATATTCTGGGCATTACCGGAATGGAAGCAGCTGTAATGGGTGCAGTCCTGGGAGCTGTTTCTCCGGCAGTTGTGGTTCCACGGATGGTACAGCTTATTGACACTGGGTATGGAACAAAAAAAAGCATTCCTCAGCTGATCCTTGCAGGATCCTCCTGTGATGATATTTTTGTGATCGTGCTGTTTTCTACCTTTGTGAGTATGGTCCAGGGAGGACATGCCAGTGTATCAGATTTTGCTGCTGTCCCGGTTTCAATTATCCTGGGAGCTGCACTTGGAGCTGTAACCGGCTGTCTTCTCAGTCTGTTTTTTGAGACTTTTTACAGACGTTACCACTATATCCGCAGCAGCACAAAGCTCATCCTTGTCCTTGGCTTTGCCTTCCTTATGACAGCTGTGGAAACCTGGCTGAAAAACACAGTTGCCCTGTCCGGCCTTCTGGCAGTTGTCAGTATGGCCTGCATTCTCAGACAGAAGAGTCCCGTCTCTGTATCTAAAGGTCTTTCTGAAAAATTCGGTAAGCTGTGGCTTGGTGCTGAGGTGATACTTTTTGTTCTGGTAGGCGCTGCAGTGGATATACGCTACACCCTGGATGCAGGACTTCCTGCTGTGGCAATGATCTTTCTTTCCCTTCTGTTTCGCTGCCTTGGCGTTGCACTCTGCATGGCAGGAACCAGCCTGAATCCAAAGGAACGGCTTTTCTGCATCATAGCCTATCTTCCAAAGGCCACTGTGCAGGCAGCCATCGGCTCCATTCCCCTGACTCTTGGATTACCCTGTGGAAAAATCGTCCTTTCTGTAGCGGTGCTGGCAATTCTTATTACTGCCCCACTTGGAGCCATTGGGATGGACCTAGGCTACAAAAAGCTCCTGTCCCGGTAACTGAAGCTTCTATATGCAGAGATTACTGTTCACCGTAACAGGAAAAGGAATATTTTTTCTCCTACTGTACACTCTATATTGACAGCAGAGAAATCTCACGGTACGATTTCACCAAACCCTGTACATATATATACAGGGAGAAAAGGAGATACTATTATGAAAATTTTATTTTATGGTGCAAAAGACTACGATCAGCAGTTTTTTGACAAGTTGGCTCCGGAATACCCGGGAATTACTTTTAAGTTTATTGAAGCAAATCTCTATGAGGAAACCGCTTCTCTTGCCAAGGGCTATGATGGAATCTGTGCCTTTGTAAATGCAGATATCAGTACAGCTGTTGTAAAGGAACTCCATATCCAGAGGGTAAGGCTGATCCTTATGCGCTGCGCAGGCTATAATAATGTGGATCTTAAAGCGGCTGCCCATTACGGAATTAAGGTTCTCCGGGTACCCGGATACTCCCCGGAGGCTGTTGCCGAACACGCTATGGCACTTGTTCTCACTGCCAACCGCCACACCCACAAGGCTTATATTAAATGCCGCGAAAATAACTTTGCCCTGAATGGACTTATGGGGGTGAATCTTTACAAAAAAACAGCTGGTATTGTGGGAACCGGAAAAATCGGCCTTGCCATGGCAAGAATCTGCCGGGGCTTCGGCATGCGTGTGATTGCCTACGACCTTTATCCAAACAAAGAACTGGATTTCCTGGAATATGTATCTCTGGACGAGCTTTTAAGCACAAGTGATCTGATCAGTCTTCACTGCCCGCTGACAGAGGAAACCCATCATCTCATCAACGAAGACTCCATCTCCAAAATGAAGGATGGCGTGATCCTGGTAAACACTTCCAGAGGCGGTCTTATTAAAACAGAGGATCTGATCGCAGGAATCCGCGATCATAAATTCTTTGCAGTGGGACTTGATGTATATGAAGAGGAATCTGAGCTTGTCTATGAGGATATGTCGGAGCGCATCCTTCAGAGTTCCACGATCCAGCGTCTCCTCTCCTTTCCCAATGTGGCAATGACCTCTCACCAGGGCTTTTTTACAGAAGAGGCTCTGACAAATATTGCAGAAACAACCCTGCAGAATGCCGCTGATTTCCGTGACGGCAAAGAACTGAAAAATCAGGTGACTATATAAAAATATCACTGACCCAAGACTTCGGCAAAGTCTAATAAAAACTCCCCGGCGGCATCCTTCTGTAGTATGAAGGAACACTTCCGGGGAGCATTTGTTTGCAAATTTACTTTTCAAAGGCTTCTCTTAAAAGAGTAATTTCTCTTGTCCATCCCGCATCATCATTGGGAGTTTCCAGAATAAAAGGAATATTCTTAAGCGCCGGATGACGGATTACACGGACCAGAGCCTCCAGACCAATCTCACCTTCTCCGATCCTTGCATGACGGTCCTTATGGCTTCCAAGACCGTTCATACTGTCATTAAGATGCACTGCCTTCAGTCTGGACAGCCCGATTACTTTATCAAATTCTGTCAGCACACCGTCAAGGTCATTTACAATATCATAACCGCCGTCCCACACATGACAGGTGTCCAGACAGATTCCCATTTTATGATCCTTTTTTACCAGCTCCAGAATGGCATGAAGCTCCTCAAAGCTTCTTCCCACCTCAGAGCCCTTTCCTGCCATGGTTTCCAGAAGAACAATTGTTGTCTGTTCCTCTGTAAGAACCTCATTGAGAATCTCTGCGATCTTTTGGATGCCCACTTCTGCCCCCTGTCCTACATGGCTGCCCGGATGAAAATTATAATAATTTCCCGGCGTATATTCCATACGCTTCAAATCATCTGCCATAGTGTTTCTGGCAAATTCCTGCAGCTCTTCCTTAGCTGCGCAGCAGTTCATAGTATAAGGCGCATGAGCCACGATTTTTCCAAATCCATTGTCCCCGGCAAGTGAAAGAAACTTCTTCACATCTGTCTCGTCAATAGCCTTGGCATTGCCTCCTCTTGGATTTCTTGTAAAAAACGCAAAGGTATTTCCTCCGTTTGCGATCATCTGCTGAGCCATTTTTTCATAACCTTTGGATGAGGTTGTATGATTTCCAATATATAACATATTTTTTCTCCATCTTCTGTATTTATCCGAAACCTGTGTGATGCAGTCTGCAGTCACTGACTGCCAGAAAAAATCATCCCGGCGCCATACATGTTCCGGATAACCCTATTATAGCAGAAAACCTTCTGTACAAAAAGAGAAAATCTGTTGACGAAAATCCAAAAAATACCTATACTTTTATTAATTGCCGATATCCGGATTTTTTAATCAAATACCCGGCTGTCTGCTTATTTTTACCAATGACAAAGGAGCTGCGTATGAATCCACCATCCAGAAACCAAAGGCCTGATTCTTCCAGGCAAAGTTCCCGAACCTCCGGGCAGAAAACCAGACCCAATTCCGGGAATGTAAAAAAATCATCCTCTCAGCGCTCCAGAGCGTCTTCCGCTCACAGCGGAAACAGAAGCCGTTCACGCTCTGCAGCCGCACACAAACGACGTATCAGCCGCAAATCCCGTTATTACAGACAAAGGCAGAAAAAAATCTTTCTTATGACAGCAGGCGCTGTACTTCTGCTTTTTCTTCTTGTTATTTCTTTTGTAATCCGAAGCTGCGGAGACAAAAAAGCAGAATCAGCCTCCTCACAGAACACTCAGACAGAGGGGAAAAATAATTCTGCCAAAAAAGTGAGTGACAAAGACACTGCTTCCGGTGATGAAAACACCGAAGCGACTGACAAAAACCCAAATCTTCCGGAGAATCCGGTTTCACTGACTGTCAGTGTGGTTGGCGACTGCACCCTTGGCACAGATGAGTCTTTTGACTATGATACCAGTCTTAATGCCTATTACGAAAGCTATGGCGCTGATTACTTTTTCTCCAATGTAAAAAATATTTTTTCTGAAGACGATCTGACGATTGCAAACTTTGAGGGAACTCTTACAGACTCCGAAGAACGGGAAGAAAAACAATTTGCCTTTAAAGCTCCGGCTGAATATGCAGACATACTCACTGCCGGTTCTGTGGAAGCGGTAAATACAGCCAATAATCACAGCCATGATTATGGAGAACAGAGCTTTACCGATACCCTGACCGCCCTTGATCAGAAGGGGATCACTCATTTCGGGTATGACGAAACGGCTGTTATAGATGTCAAGGGCATCAAAGTAGGACTTGTAGGAATCTATGAGCTGAAAGATCATCTGAACCGGGAAGAACAGTTAAAACAGAATATTGCCAAAGTAAAAGAAGAGGGCGCTGTGATCACCATTGTGATCTTCCACTGGGGAAATGAAAAGGAAGAGGTTCCTGACAGCAACCAGATGACACTGGGAAGACTTGCCATTGATGAAGGCGCGGATCTTGTCTGCGGTCATCATCCTCATGTGCTTCAGGGAATTGAAGAATACAAAGGCAAGAACATTGTTTACAGTCTGGGAAATTTCTGCTTTGGCGGAAATTCCTACCCAAGCGATATGGACACCATGATCTTCCAGCAGACCTTTACGGTAGATAAAAACGGAGTAAAAGCTGACAATGTCACCAATGTGATCCCCTGCTCCATTTCCTCTGAATATGATTATAACAACTATCAGCCCACTCCTGCCCAGGGTGACGAGGCGGACCGGATCCTGTCCAAAATTCAGGAAAGAAGCTCCTGGATCACGCCTGCCGAAACCTCTGAACCGGTCGGTGAATCCAGTCAGGAATCTGCTGATCTGTCTGACAGTGA